>OGGS01000463.1_pt1 | contig 41162 bp, 30 predicted proteins | sample 1571281 | NCBI WGS metagenome assembly OGGS01 (sample SAMEA2582042, study PRJEB24529) | metagenome | biome: Human gut stool | place: China | collected 2011 | reverse complement strand
CTGTTGCACTAGCCTTGGAGTCACCTCCACCGGACGTTATCCGGCATCCTGCCCTATGAAGCCCGGACTTTCCTCACCTGCTGCCTTTCGGCAATTGCAGCCGCAATCATCTGTGCTACTCAGTCTTTTTTAGTTTGTATTTTCTTTTACCATACGGAATACATCAATACGGAACTGGGCTTCTTTGCCAAGTCCTACAAAACGGCAGCCGTACTCCGTGCCGTCTTCGTCCTGTGATGCAATCCGCACGACTTCAATAACGGTTTCAATTTTATCACATCCGCTCATTTCAAGCAACATGTCATAAAAAGAATGTAACGGCAGAACGTCTTTTGTTTTAAATGCAATTCCACCGCTTGATACATTCGTTGCATGAACAGCAATAAATTCTCCCTTAGTATCCTGATCTGTAATCGGACGAATTGATAAATTTGCTTCTACATCAATTCTTTTTGTTCTTCTTCTTTCATCACCCATAAGTACTCCCCCTGTTATGATCCTTAAAAAGTAAACTTTTAAGTTACTTTATTAACATAGCATCTCCAAAGCTGAAAAATCTGTATTTTTCGTTTACTGCTTCTTCATAAGCCGCAAGAACGTGTTCCCTGCCTGCCAGTGCTGAAACCAGCATCACCAGCGTGGATTCCGGCAGATGGAAATTGGTAATCAGGCTGTCAATAACCTTAAACTGATATCCCGGATAAATAAATATCTGGGTCCAGCCGCTGCCGGCCTTTACTGTACCATCTTCTGTCCCGACAGATTCCAGTGTACGTGTACTTGTCGTACCGACTGCAATAATCTTTCCGCCGTTTTTGCGCGCCGTATTAATCTTGTCTGCTGCTTCCTGTGTCACCGTATAAAATTCTGAATGCATATGATGCTCCAGAATGTTTTCTGTCTTTACCGGACGGAACGTTCCAAGTCCGACATGCAGCGTGACACGGGCAATTTCAATACCCTTCTCCTGTATCCTTTCCAGCAGTTCTTTTGTAAAATGAAGACCCGCTGTCGGTGCCGCCGCAGAACCTTCATGCTTTGCATAAACGGTCTGGTAACGGTTCTTATCCTCCAGACGGTGTGTAATATACGGTGGAAGCGGCATCTGACCCAGTTCATCAAGTATTTCTTCAAAAATACCGTCATAAGTGAATTGTATCATACGATTGCCTTCTTCTACAATATCCACAATCTCTCCAATTAATTTTCCGCCGCCAAAGCTGATCTGTGTACCGATTTTTGCCTTTTTACCCGGCTTTACAAGCACTTCCCATGTGTCTTTTAAATCCTGCTTGCGGGTAAGCAAAAGCACTTCGATTGCCGCGCCCGTTCCGACTTTTTCGCCTATCAGTCTAGCCGGAATCACCTTGGTATCGTTAATGACCAGACAATCTCCCGGATTTAAGTAATCAATCACATCTTTAAAAATTTTGTGCTGTATTTCCCCTGTCTTTTTATCCAGTACCATCAGTCTTGAACTGGAACGGTCTGACAGCGGGTCCTGTGCAATCAGCTCCTGTGGCAGATCATAATAAAAATCATGTAAATTCATTGATTCCATATGCTGCTCCATTCCTATCTTTTTCCGCTTCGCGGCAGTTAGCTTTTCTGCCGCAGAACGGGCTGTTTTTCATTTATAATTAAGAACGAAGTTCGATACCCATGCCGGAAAGGTCTTCCAGAATCTTTTCCATAATCGGCTGGATATCTTTATCTTCTAATGTTCTGTCCTTTGCACGGAAAGAAATGGTATAAGCTACGGACTTGAAACCTTCCTTAATCTGTGCACCTTCATAAATATCAAACAGGTTATATTTTTCAAGAAGCTTTCCGCCTCTCTTTTCAATAATCTTTTCTACTTCACCGACAAGTACCGTCTTTGGCATTACCATACTGATATCTCTTGTAACAGCAGGGAATTTTGCAATGCCTTCGTACTTTCTGTCAAATGAAGCAAACGGTAAAATCTCCGGCAAATCAAGAACTGCAACATAAGTTCTGTCGCCCAGTCCATAGGTGTCAGCAACGTCCGGGTGTACCTCACCGAGATAGCCGATTACCGTATCCTTGTAAAGAATCTCTGCCTGACGTCCCGGATGTAAAAATGTCTTTCCTGCTTCCGGATCATATTCCGGTCTTGCACTCATACCGATTTTTTCTAAGAATTCTTCAACAACACCCTTCATTGTAAAGAAATCGCCGTCGCCGTAGAAGCCCAGTGTGAACTGTACTCTCTCATCCGGAAGGTCTTCTCCTTCTACCGGAACATAAACCTTTGCCAGTTCATAAAGCTTTACATCTTTATTTCTACGGTTGTAGTTGGTTGCAAGCGAATTCAGCATTCCGTTTAACGGCAGTGTTCTCATAATGGAGAAATCTTCTCCTAACGGATTGGAAATGACAACTGTCTTTCTTTCCTCTGCATCTGCTGCCAGCTTTAACTTATCAAATACCTTCGGACTTTCAAATGAATAAGTCATTGCCTGTGAGAATCCGCAGAACTGTGCGATTTCTCCGGCTACATCTTCCACTCTCTGCTTGAAGGAAATCTTACCCATTGTAGAAGCTCCGTGTGGCAGTGTTGTAGGAATATTGGCATATCCGAAAAATCTTGCAACTTCTTCCGCAATATCCGCTGTTCTTAATAAATCCTGACGGAACGTCGGAATAATCAGTTCCTGCTTTGCTTCATCATAGTCTAATTCAAGCATCTTAAAGTATCCAAGCATTTCTTCCACGGAAACATTTGTACCCAGTAGTGCATTGATTCTTTCCGGTTCAAACGGCACTCTGACTCTTTCCTTCTTATTCGGATATACGTCAACCACGCCGCCGACAATTTCACCGGCTCCAAGTTCTTCGATTAACTGGCATGCTCTGTTCATTGCCGCCAGTGCATTTTCAGGATCTAAGCCCTTTTCAAACTTACCGGAAGCATCTGTACGAAGACCCAGGCGCTTTGTTGCCTTTCTGATATTTGTGCCGTCAAAGGTTGCAGCTTCAAATAACATGGTCTTTACGTCATCCGTAATCTTGGAATTTTCACCGCCCATGATACCTGCAAGACCGACAGCCTTTTCACCGTCACAGATCATCAGCATATCAGAATCAAGTGTTCTTTCCTGTCCATCCAATGTCATGAACTTCTCACCGTCTTTGGCACGTCTTACAACAATCTTACCGCCTGCAAGGGTGTCATAATCATAAGCGTGCATTGGCTGACCGTATTCTTCCATAACGTAGTTTGTAATATCCACGATGTTGTTAATCGGACGGATACCTGCTGATGCCAGTCTGCGCTGCATCCACTTCGGTGACGGAGCAAGCTTGATATTCTTTACAAGTCTTGCGGTGTAACGGCTGCAGAGGTCTGTGGCTTCCACATCAACCTTTACATAATCGTTAATATCTTCTGCGTTGCCTGTTTCTGTTACAACCGGCGGTGTAAACGGCTTTCTGAAGGTTGCCGCTGCTTCCCTTGCAATACCAATAATACTGTAGCAGTCTACACGGTTGTTTGTAATTTCATATTCAAATACGGTATCATCCAAACCGAGATAGTGAACGGCATCTTCTCCAACCTGTGCATCATCACCTAAAATGTAAATGCCGTTTTCCGGTGCATCCGGATAAAATTCACGGGAAGAACCGAGTTCTTCAATGGCACACATCATACCGAAGCTTTCTACACCTCTTAACTTACCCTTTTTAATCTTAATGCCGTCTTCCGGAAGTGCGCCGCCGTCATGACCACCTGCCACACGTCCGCCATCTAATACAACCGGTACTTTCTGTCCTGATGAACCCACCGGAATATTCGGTGCGCCTGTTACAATCTGAACAGTTTCACTGCCGACATTCACCTGGCAGATTACCAGCTTATCTGCATCCGGGTGCTTTTCGACCGATTCAATCTGTCCGACAACGATTTTATCAAGATTTTTGTCAAAAGCGGTAAAATTTTCCACCTTTGTTCCCGAAAGTGTCATTGCGTCCCTGAATTCCTGGTCTGTTACATCCAGTCCCGGAACCATTGCCTTAATCCAATTTAATGATGTATTCATGATTCAATATCCTTTCCTCGTATCCAATTTCTTTGCTGTCTTACAGCCGTCGTTCTTTTTAGAACTGTTTTAAGAATCTTACGTCATTTTCATAGAGAAGTCTCATGTCATCAATTTCATACTTCAGCAACGCAATTCTTTCCAAACCGATTCCGAATGCAAATCCTGTATATTTGTTCTGGTCAATACCGCTCATTTCAAATACATGCGGGTGAATCATACCACAGCCAAGAATTTCAATCCAGCCTTCGCCCTTACACATACGGCAGCCCTTACCGCCGCACTTAAAACATGTCACGTCCATTTCTGCACTTGGCTCTGTAAATGGAAAATGATGAGGACGGAATTTTACTTTTGTTTCCGGTCCGAATAACTCTCTTGCGAATTCAGCCAGTGTTCCTTTTAAATCTGCAAATGTAATACCCTCATCAATAACCATGCCTTCAATCTGATGGAAGCATGGAGAATGGGTTGCATCGACTTCATCTGCACGGAATACCCTGCCCGGCGCAATCATACGGATCGGCAGTTTGCCTTTTTCCATTTCACGGACCTGAACCGGTGAAGTCTGGGTTCTCAGTACAACTTTATCATTAATATAAAATGTATCCTGCTCATCTTTTGCCGGATGATTTGCAGGGATATTTAACGCTTCAAAATTGTAATAATCATATTCTACTTCCGGTCCTTCTACGACTTCATAACCCATGCCGACAAATATTCTCTTTACTTCATCGAGTGCAACAGTGTTTGGATGTCTGTGTCCGACATTGTTTTTCTTTGCCGGAAGTGTTACGTCAATCACTTCGCTCTTTAACTGGACTTCACGCATTTTTGCGGAAAGTTCCTTTTTCGCGTTTTCCAGTACTTCCTCAATTGCCTGTCTGGTTTCATTTACGATTTGTCCAACTGCCGGTCTGTCCTGAGGTGCAACGTCTTTCATGCCCTTTAAGACTTCTGTAAGTTCTCCCTTTTTACCCAGGAAAGAAACTCTTACCTCATTTAATTTTTCAAGTGAATCAGTGGAATTAATCTGGGCTAATGCCTTTTCTCTGATTTCATGCAGTCTTTCTTTCATCATTTTCTTTTCCTCCAATTGCAAAACCTAACTTTTATTTTATCATATGACTACAAATTGGCAAGCAGTTTTTACTGATTTCTTACGTTTTTACTCTCAAACTGCTCAATAATATGGATTGCTTCGTCCATACAGTCGGGATTACGGACCGCTGCCTCTTTAATATTCTTCTTTGCTTCCTCAATCCTGTTTTCGTTATATTCTATCTGTTTGCGCAGTTTCTGGCGCTGTGTATTCAAATCGTGCCGCACTTCCACCATATCCTTGCTGTATACAAGGGCACGTACCTGTGACAGCCACAATTTGGCATCATAGAGTCCGAGTTTTTTAAGTAAATCCAGTAAATCTTCTTCTGCTTCACTTAATTTGGTCGTCATCTGTACAATCTTGCGCTGCTCATTTTTCATGTCCATATAAACTTCATATTTCTTTGACAGTTCATACGAACTTCTGACATGATATTTATGATATTCATAATCAAGCGTATTGGCTGCGTTGATATACTTAATCTTTGTTTTATTCAGTAATGTCGTAGCTTTATTGAGTTTGATTTCCGTCACCAGAACCTGCCGTTCCGTATATTTTAGCAGGGCAAACATGCCAAGGGCAAGCACCGCTCCCAGAAAGGCAACGACAATATAAAGCATGGTATTTTGTGTATCTTCCGTTACGGAAAGCGCAATGAAAAATACCATAAATACGAATGCCAGCCCGACAATCGCGGCAAGGGCAAGGCTTCTGATACGCAGCTGGCGCGTTGTGAGTGCCGCAGCCTCCATGCGCAGACTCATGCGTTCCCCTTCAAGAATCCTCATATCCCGTTTGACAGTTTCATAATACGATTCCTGTTTTTCCAGATACTTCATACCACGCGGCAGTTCATCTTCAAACTGTTCCATGCGGTGATACGTATGGGTGGAAAGCTTATGCTCGCCGGATTTAAAAATCCGCCGGTCTACCGTCAGATTATCTACACGGTCTGCCGTTTCCGTAATCCTTCTGCGGATATTGTCCGGTGCCGTATCAATCAGCTGGATATCCGAAAAATGTTCCGTAACGACATTGTATTCTTCCATCGCCAGTTCAATGTGTCCGGTGGCTTCTTCCATGATTTCACACTGGCTGCGGATATAGGCTTTTGTTTCTTCCTTATCGTAGTAATCCGTATTAATATTGTCCAGACGGCGCGGTGTTCTGGATACATCCGGGATATGTACGGCACTGGCATCGAATTCTTTATCTTCTTCCGAATAATTTAAAACTTCCTGAATCCGCTTTTTTTCTTCTTTTTTTTCAAGCTGTTTTAAATATTCCGTTTCTTCTTTTTCTTCTTTTGCAAGCTTCCCCGAATAATTTTCCTGTGTCCCTGCCTGATTCATCTTATCTACTACATGAATCAGGGACTTTGCCTGCACACTGTTTAACAGCTCATCATACTTTTTTTCTTCTTCTTTTGCTTTTCTGCGCTGTTCCTGGATTTTTTCTTCGGAACTGACCTTTTTATTCTTTTTCTGCGGTGCTTTTGCTTTTTTTTCATGCTTCTGATAATTTTTTTCAAATTCGCTGACAAGTCCCGTTAAATCTTCTGTCCGCGAATTATCCGCATTTTGTTCTTCCCCTGTATTCTGCTCATCGTCATAGACAAAATCATCAATGTCTTCAATGTCCTCGATATCTTCCAAATCGTAATTTTCTTTAATTGTTCCCTTGATATAATTTAATAATCCCATATTTCCTCATTTCATCCGTCTATGACGTATACCTTTTATACTGCGCTTTCCATCTGTCCATGCAGTCATCAATCGCCTTATAATACTGTGCTACTTCACCGTCGGATTTTAAGTGTTCCATTTTCTGCATCGCACGGTATTCATCGCTGTAACGTGCATTGTCTGTAAGCAGTTCCAGTTCTCTTTGCAGCACCTGTTCTTCTTCCGGTGCCTGCATATCCTGTATCTGTTCCTCACCCTCTGCCATACGGCATGCCGCAAGATAACATTTCCGGGACTTTTCATGCTGACCGATTTTATACGCTTCTTCAAAATACTTTGCCGCTTTTTCAAAGAAGAACATTCTGGCATAGGCAGTTCCCAGATTGTGATAGACCTTTGCGTAAAACAGCCCTGAAAGATTGATGTCGCGCTCTCCATTTACAATTTTATCATAATTGCTGATTGCACTATAATAGCAGCCTTTTTCAAGGAACCGATCTGCACGCATTTTCATCCGTTCATAGACATTCTGTGTATCCAGCATCGCAAGCAGGTCCTTTACCTGTTCAATTTCTGCCGTATCATAATAATCCACATACTTTAAAATGGTCACAACCGCTTCCGCCAGCCCTGCATTTTCACACTTCAACTGCTCAAGCTTGTCTGCCAGCAACGGTTCCTTAATCTCTGTCCGGATAAACGCAATAAGTTTTTCATCTAAAAATGCATTGGTCAGAATATAGATATTGTTGTATATATAATAGCACAATTCTTCCAGTGAATAGATTTGTACCCCCGGTTCTTCCAAAACCAGCGGCTTTAATGCCCGCCCGGTCCGGCATAAAATGATTCCGCTCATATTCATTCCTCTTTCTGTGCAATTTTGTCTGTTTCCAAATTTATTTCTTCTTCCACTACAACCCCGGAACTTTTGACAAATCCGCCAAAGCCCATATCTTCTATCCGTACCACGCAATGGCTGTCACTGTCAAAACGGACTTCAAAAGCCACCCTTGTCATCCTGCCCTGGCGGAACGGTATCGCACTGATGTCAATTTCCTGTGTCCATTCATGTCCGGTGTCACACCTGTGCAAAATAATAGGAATCGTTCTCATATCTTCCAGTATCAGTTCTACACTGCGTCCGGCTTCGTACCAGTTCGTTCCCGGTCTGACCATGCGGAACCGCTTTTCCTCGCCGCGTTCTTTGATATTTAATTCAAGCCCCGTGGTAATGCGGTTTCTGCACGCCAGCAGTCTGCCGCTACTATGACCGGCAGAAGTGTCTTCCTTTAATGCAGCATATGCAGCACCTTTTACAAACAGATTCTGTCCCGCAAATGCTTTTCTGCGCGCGCACAGCACATGGGTCAGTTCCTTGGGCAGATTTTCTGCTTCAAAACCGGCGCCCGTCAGATATACCGCAGATACGATTTTATCCTTTAATGCATCCTGCACACAGTGTATCAGTTCTTTTTCAGCCTGCGCAAGTGTTTTCCGTCTTTGCGGCACGGAACAAATCATTTCGGAGCTGTAAACGTGGCTTTCCTCCGGTATCATTTCCTGACCGCTTTTTTTTACAATCGTCATATAATGCGTATGCAGTCCGTCTTCCCTGTAATCGAGTAAAACCGCGCCGTTGACATACAGCTCTTTTTTTTGTGAAAAGGCGTAATACGCATAAGCTTCCTCATGGCTGATAAAACTCCAGTTTTCCTTTGCATACCCTGTAAGCTGTACTGCCGCCGAGAGTTTTTCTAACACCGGCTTTGAAAAATCACTGACGGTAACACAAATATTATCCCGTTCTCCTGCCTTTCGCCCGTTTTTTGGAAGCAGCGCAAGCAGCGTACAAAGAAGTTCTTTTAAATTATCCTGATTGGCACCAGATAGCATAAATCCAAACTGATACTTCTGCCGGTTGTCCACGGAATTTACAACGCTTACCGATACCGGCTGTCTTTGCTGTTCATCATAATAGCAGATTTGGGAACTTTCCTGCCCGATATCTATTCCAACTATCAATTCAATCTCCTTCTGCCGCCTGCGCAGCTCCTTCATTCTTAAAAAGGCTGAAACATCTGTTCCACAACGTAATCCTGCACGCAGTACCCCTGCATGAGTTTTTTCATGGTTGCCATATCATGCATTTCCATGCTGACCAGCATATCATTTAAATAATCAAAACGTCCCTGCGGCTCTTTTGGTGTCACATTGTTACAAAGCAGGCTGGCATCCTGTGTTTTTTTCTTTTTCTTTCCGTCATCTTCCAGAAAATAGTACTGTATGCTTTCCCCGTAAAACAAAGAAAAGCTCTTTGCATAAACACCGCCTGCCACACAGGATAACACTTCACTTTGATATTCTTCCTTATCATCATGACGGTAGAATATCTGTACTTTGCTGTTTTCCGGTGCATAATACTCTACAGTTGTTTTGTCTGCCGCATTATACGGAAGGGAAAGTATCCCCTTATACTGCTCATAAAATGAAAAGAAAATATTTTCCGCACACAGCATATCCATCAGCTTTTGCAGTAACAGCATATGTGTAGTGCCAAGCTGTTCCTGTCCAAACTGCGTATGGTATTTTAAATATGCCATACCACACACCGGCGGCATCTTTTTATTTTCCAGCAAATATCCGCCGATACAGGTAAAGACCTGTTCGTCTGCCGTTTCGTGTTTCACAAAATAACGGTACGCATTTTCTGCCAGATAAGCCATTTCAACCGCCGCATCCGGCAGCTGCTGACGGTAATACGTAAAAACTTCCGGAATTCTGCCAGATAAATTTCCTGTAAATAGCCGTTCCACCAGTATCCGCTCTGCCAGTGTCCGGCACGGCACCCTAAATCCTGCACAGGCACGCCATACTTTCATCATTTTATCGGACTTTGCCTGATAAAACTGTTCTAAATATGCCAGTACATTTTCGTCATACTTGCCCTCATCAAACACATGAATACAGCACGCCAGCAATTTTTCATTGTATTCCTGCGGTCTTAACAGAATCATATTTCTTGCCATACGTAAAAGCTTTGCCAGTGCGGCTTCTTCAAAACCGTATTCACATACCAAATCAAAAGCATCCTCATACATGCCTTCTGCAATACACGTTTCAATCAGCAGCGCTGCATCGTGTATCTGCAATTCTTCTTTTAAAATCTTTTCATAGCGTTCTCCAAAATCTTCGCCATGATAATATTCATGATAATACTGTATCTGCCAGCTGTTTAACCGGTTTCTTGTAAGCTGGTTGACATTGCCGTCTGCCATCAATGCAAGACAGACTGCGCAGGCTTCTTCATCGTTTTTACGCTGTTCTAAGCTTTGTTCAAACCAGTTCAGCAGCAGATAAATGTCTTTGCTGCAATAATCATCCAGCGCTTTTAAATATGCCGGATTATCATAAACCCTCTCGATTTCATACTGGATACTGCCTTTATGTACCTGTTTGCCTGCATCTTCAAACATCAGAATGCAGTCCCTTGTATACATCTGCACATAGGCAGTCCGTCCCACCAGCGTACAGCGCTGTCCCTTGCGTAGTTCCTTGTGCTTTACCAGCACCGACTCAATCTTGTCATTGAATACGGTAATACGGTATGTAAATAAGTATCTTGACAAGAATGGTGCCGTTTCTTCATTGACACCGACATTCTGAAACAGCCATCCATAAATCACTTCCAGATAAGGATCAATATATCCCTTTTTCATCTGCCCATAGGCAAACCGCTCTATCTGCGGTGCATACGTGTTCATGATTTCTCTGGAGCTGCTGTGATTTTTTAAAATGTCCGCATACAGATATGCCTTGCTTTTTGTACTTAAACTGCTCTCATATGTAAAGTAACGCAGTACAATCTGCGGCAGGCGTTTTAATTCTTTTTTATCTAAACTTTCTATATAAAATTCATACAGACGCGTAATGCGGAGTCCACGCAGAATTCCCTTCTCGTACAGTCCTGCGTATTCCGGTCCAACCAGCTCATTGCGGATCATATGTGTAACAAGTACGGTTAAGATTTCATCCTTGTCAAAAAAGTCGTTTAATGCTTTAAGCAGTCTTAAATACTGCATATCTGCCACTTTACCGTTTGCAATCATTTCACACACATACAAAGTCAGTTTTGTGGAAATTATGCCGTACTTACAGCCGAACTGTAAAATGTGCAGTTCAAAATCGTTTAACACACGCAAAAGCTCCGGCTGTGCATTTAAAATCTGTAACGCTTCATAATACATCACAGGACTTACACAGCCATTGTGGTATGCATCCTTAATCCGCAAAAGCTTAATGCTCTTATTTGCATCTTCCGCAGCATCCAGATAAAATAAAACCCACAGAACGCGCCACGTATCATAGCCGTTTTCATAATAATCCCGGATTACCTTAACTGCCGCAAAGGTATAGGACTTATCTTTATAATACATTGCACTGACATACAGGTAATAACAGTACAATTCCACATGGCTGTCCTTATTTTCTTCAAGAAAATCCCTGACATTGTCAATCAGCCAGCCGGCTTCATCACTGCGGTTCTGCACCAGCAGAATCTGTGCCTGTGCCAGCTTGAAAAAAATATCGTCATCGCAGATACCGCGCATGCGTTCTATAATCTGTAAAGATTTGTCCTGCCATGCCCGCTTGTCTTCCCGCTTCATTCTGAAACTTAAATATTCCTGAACCAGTGCAAGCACCGCCTGCTTTTTCTCACGGTGCGTATTTTCCTGTCCGGCGCAGTCTACTTCAATTTCAACCGTATATTTCTGCGTAAAAGAACTGATTGTCATTCTGCCCCAGTTCCTGCCCGCGTGCAGCTTGTCCGCATCAATGACATATTCCAGTTCATACTTATTGCCCGTAAAATTCTCAGACGTAATGCGTGTTATCTTCGGACAGATAAACGGTACATCCGTTTCAACCGTAAGTTCCGTATACCCCCAGCCGCTCCTGGTAATCGTTATACGCTCTTTCACGCTTTCCGTAAAATCCGCAAATGTCTTTGTCTGCGGAAAAACATCTATGCCAACCGGTGATTTTTTCCGCACGGCAATTAAAAATTCTTCCATTGCTGCATAAACGTTGGCTTCACTGCCGTTTTTAGCGCCTTTTACCACATCATAAATATTGGTCTGTACCGGATCATTTTTTAAAAATATCCGTTTAAAATCCGGCGATAAAAAAAAGCCTGCTGCCTCCTCCGGTGAAGTCTGTACAAGATTGGCAAAATGAAACATACTGCCTGCCGCTCCCATGCTGGTCATGACCTTCTGCGCTTCAACCGTGTATTCATAAGATACGCTTTTTTCACCCGCACTGCTGACAATATAAAACTGTCCCTGAATCACCGTACCTTCTTTTAAATCCGCGGCATCTACCGTATAAACTATCTCTGCCGGTGTCGTGCCAAACTGGGGTTTTTCAATGCGGACACGTGCATGACTGGATAATACAATGCCGTAAGCCGGCTGTGATGCCGTAAACCGGAACGTAAACATTCCCTGTCCGCCTGCCGTGACACTGCCGGTCAGCGTATAATCCTGCACTTCTAATTCCGGTCTTTGATATGTAAATTTTCCTCTTGCTAATCGATTGATATACTCCTTCATTCGGAATCAGCCTCCGCTTTGATTTTATCTAAATGCTCTTTCATCTTTTTCTCGTAACCGATTTCTGTCATTTCATAAAAACGACTGTCTTTTAATGCATCCGGCAGATACTGCTGTCTGACATAGTGGTTCTTATAATCATGTGCATACAGATACCCTGCACCGTGACCTAGCTTTGCCGCACTCTTATAGTGGGCATCCTGCAAATGTGCCGGAATTGGAGCGGTCTTTTGTGTTTTTACCACTTCCATTGCCTTATCGACTGCCATATAAGCCGCATTGCTTTTCGGTGCGCATGCCACATACAACGCCGCCTGTGAAAGCGTAATCCGTGCTTCCGGCATACCGAGCCGCTCAACCGCCTGTGCCGCCGCCGAAGCAACTACCAATGCCTGCGGGTCTGCATTGCCCACATCTTCACTCGCACAGATTAAAATCCGCCTTGCAATAAACCGCACATCCTCCCCGGCATATAACATTCTTGCCAGATAATAGGCGGTGGCATCCGGGTCTGAGCCGCGCATACTCTTAATAAATGCTGAAATCGTATCATAGTGGTTATCACCTGTTTTATCATAGCGGATCACACGCTTCTGGATACATTCCTGTGCCGTATCCAGTGTGATATGCACTTTTCCGTCTTCTGATTTTGCCGTTGTAAGAATTCCCAGTTCTACTGCATTTAACGCACTTCTTGCATCGCCGTTTGCTACGTCTGCAAGAAATTCCAGCGCATCTTCGTCAATCTGTGCATGGAAGCTGCCCATGCCTTTTTTTTCGTCCTGTACGGCACGCACAATCAGCTTTTTAATATCTTCCTTTTCAAGCGGCTTTAATTCAAAAATAACCGAGCGGGATAAAAGAGCGCCGTTGACTTCAAAATAGGGATTTTCCGTTGTCGCTCCGATTAAAATCAGCGTCCCATCCTCCACATACGGTAACAGATAATCCTGCTGTCCTTTATTAAAACGATGAATTTCATCGACAAACAATATCGTCTTTTTACCGTACATGCCGAGATTATCTTTTGCCTTGGCAACAATGTCTTCCATATCTTTTTTCCCGGCAACGGTCGCATTAATCTGTTCAAATGCCGCACTGGTCGTATGGGCAATGACCTTTGCCAGTGTCGTCTTTCCCGTTCCCGGCGGTCCATAAAAAATAATGGAGCTTAATTTATCTGCCTGAATGGCGCGGTAGAGCAGCTTGTCCTTTCCGATAATATGCTGCTGCCCCACCACTTCATCCAGTGTCTGCGGTCTTAAACGAGATGCTAACGGCGATTCCTGCTTTATTGTATTTTCACGCATATAATCAAATAAATCCATAGTTATCCTCTTTTAGTCTTTAAACTGTTCTGCCATTGCCTCTAATTCATTCTTTTTCTTTATAAAGCATTGTAATAATCTTGGGTTAAATATACCGCACTCTCCGTCCAGAATCATCTGATAAGCTGTATCATATGAAAATGACGGTTTGTAACAGCGTTTACTAATCAGCGCATCATAGACATCTGCCAGTGACACCAGCTGTGCACCAATTGGAATTTCATCTCCTGTAAGTCCTTCCGGATATCCGCCCCCATCGTATTTTTCATGATGATACCTTGCAATCTGCGAGCAGTACTGCATATATTCTTCTTCCCCTTCATCGTTAAAAATACGAAGGATAATATCATATCCTTTCGTTGTGTGGGTCTTCATAATCTCAAATTCTTCCGGTGTGAGTTTTCCCGGCTTTAGCAGAATCGTATCGGAAATTGAAATTTTTCCCACATCATGTAATGGCGATGCCTGTACAATCATATCAATATCGTTCTGGGTCAGTCCATATTCCGGGCATTCCTCTTTTGCACATTCCGCCAGAATTTTTGTAAAAAATTTCACACGCTTAATATGCGCACCGGATTCCACATCACGGAATTCTACAACATTGCCCAGAGATTCAATAATTTTTTCATTCAGCCGCTGTATCTTCCGGGTCTGACGCATGGTCTTTTCTTCTAACGCATTTTTGTGTTTATATAAATCAATGATGTTATTTAAGCGGCTGCTGAAGCTGTATGTATCAATCGGACTTGTCACAATATCAATAACACCATGTGCAAATGCATTTTTATAGACATCTTCTATATATTCACCGGATAAAAAAACAACCGGAACATTATCGATATAATCCATTTTCCGCATATAATCAAGTAAATCAAAACCGTTTATCCCATTGGCATACATTTCCGTCAGCACCAGACACAGAGAATCCTTTTTTTCATCAACAATCTCGATTGCCTCCTGACTGGTATCTGCTTTAATAATTTTATATTTTCCCGTAAAGATATCTCCCACCATATGCTGGATACCATCATTTGCCATTACTACAAGAATGGATTCTGTATATGCCTCTTTATATACCGGATTGTCAGCCTGTACGGAAACACCTGTCATTCCCTTTTCTTTTGCCTGTTTTAACGCCGTTTCCGCGCTGCTGTAAAGCTGCCAGAAATCTGTGCCGAAACGTGAACTCACCGCTGTTCCCACTGTCACTTTTATCCGCACATCCGGATATCCGGTAATTGTTGTCTGCTCTGCTACCTGCATAATTTTATCCATATACTGCTGCTGCATCTTTTCTTCGTACAGTGGAATATACAGACAGAACTCATCGCCGCCAATACGGGACATCACCACATCGGAACGGAATATAGATACCATATTGGCAGCCATATTGTTGATTACCATGTCCCCCGCGGAACGTCCGTATGTATCGTTAATCCATTTTAATTCACGGATATCCATTACAATAATCGCACAGTTGCCATCATTAAGCAGTGCTAAATCGTGATTTACCCGTTTTTCAAAACTGCCTCGGTTATAAAGACCTGTAAGCATATCATGTTCTGATATTTCCATATAACTGCTGCTTTCTATTTTAACCTGGGAAAGCGGCGCTGTATCGGTAACATCTGAAACAATAATCTGCGCCTGCACTTCCCCGGTCTTTTCATCTTTGTAGATTTTTCCATAACAGAAAACTACAATGATATCGCCATTCTTTTTTACCAGACGGTGTTCCTGTATATTTTCGTTCTGATTCCTGCGTATCTGCATCATCTTTTCTATATATTCAACGATATCTTCTGCCGGAATCAAATCGGTATGTTTTAATTGCTTTTCTCTGTAATCTTTTTCAGTATATCCTGTCAGTTTCTCAAAATTTTCATCTGCCGAGATGATACGGTAATCACTCATCCGTATTCTGTAAACAGAATAAATAACATCTTTTACATTACTACTCATTTATTCCTCCACAGGCTCTAGTAAACCCAATAATAAAAAATATAACATATTTTTCTTCAAATTTCACTACCCGAAAGCAGATTTGCCTATTTTTCACAAAAAAATACAGCAAAAGCATACAAATTAAGTCTATTTCATATACTGCATTAAGAAAATGAATTGCTTTTTAGCGGAAATGAGCTTCTTATGCGTAAAACTGTGCTTCTTTATCCGGCAGTCCGTCTGACTGCCCTACTTCTTTCCGTATGTTTTTTGTTAACCTCCGTTTTCCCCTGCATTACATATGCCGGAAATTCCGACAATGGTCCTGCCATTACCTCGCCCGCTGCCATCTTAATGGAAGCTTCCACCGGACAGGTGATTTATGAAAAAGATGCCGATACAGTCTTACACCCCGCAAGCATTACAAAAATCATGACATTAATTCTCATTTTTGATGCATTAAACTCCGGTAAAATCAACCTGACCGACGATGTGACCGTATCCGAATATGCCGCTTCCATGGGCGGCAGCCAGGTCTTTTTAGAACCCGGCGAAACACAGACGGTCGAAACCATGATTAAATGTATCAGTGTTGCCAGTGCCAACGATGCCTGTGTTGCCATGGCGGAACTGATTGCCGGCAGCGAGGAGGGCTTCGTTGCCAAAATGAATGAGCGTGCCAAAGGACTTGGCATGAATAACACTACTTTTATCAACTGCTGCGGACTGGATACAGACGGGCATATGTCAACTGCAAGGGATGTTGCCCTGATGAGCCGTGAACTGATTGTGCAGTATCCTCAGATTCACAATTACTCAACCATCTGGATGGATACGATTACGCACGTTACCCGCAAAGGCGAAAGTGAGTTCGGTCTGACAAACACGAATAAGCTTATTAAACAATATCAGTGGGCAACAGGCTTAAAGACCGGTTCTACCGGACTTGCCAAATGCTGTCTTTCTGCAACCGCCAATAAAGACGGTGTTGAATTAATTGCCGTTATCATGGCTGCTCCCGACAGTAAGACCCGTTTTTCAGATGCCGTAACGCTGCTGAATTACGGATATAGTGTATGCGACATTTATCACGATACTGAAATGCCGCAGCTCCCAAACCTATCCGTATCCGGTGGGCGGTGCGATACGCTTTCACTTTCCTATGCAAAAGAATTTTCGACCTTATTCTTAGAACCTGTCGATACCGCCAGCATCGAAAAACAGCTGACTCTCCCTGAAACAGTCACAGCACCTGTAAACGAGGGGGACGTCATCGGCACCCTGACATACACATTGGACGGAAAGACCATCGGCACGGTCGATATCACTGCCGCGCAGTCTGTTTCTTCTGCCACATACGGCGATGCACTGTTTAAAATGTTCCGGAAACTTACCGGTGCCGCGTGATTTAGAAATACAGCATAACCGTATAGGATAAAAAAACGATAAAACAGCATACGATAAGCCGCAAAAAACGGAATCCCCGGTATCTGAAACTTAAATCTGTTTCAGATACTGGGGATTCCGTCCTTTTTTACTTTGCACCCGCACCGGCAGATTATCGTCTTTCTGCCCGGTACTGTTGCATTAAATACTTTACCGTTTTACTGATATTTTGTTCCAAGCCAGAAACGGCTGACATCGCCAACCTTCTCAAGCCCATTCCCTTTTTTTGCACAGGAATAAAGCTGTCCGTCGGCATCGTAAAAATACAGCCTGTTTTTATACAGAAGTGTATATGCCGTGTCTGTCTGTTCCGTCTGCTCACACATTTTTACAGGACTGCCCTTTACCGATGCACAATAATACTGCACACCGTCTTTGATATAAGTAATACCGTTCTGTGTATTATCCACACTGCTGAGTGTTCCTGCCGTGACGCCGGATGTAATCCCGCTTTTCTTTCCTTTTTCACTGTAACAGAGTGTACCGTCTGCATTAATGTACACCAGTATATTATCCGCCGGAAGATACTCATAATCTGCCTGCAGCAGTGTATCAACCTGCACACGTTCTTTAATACCGTCTTGTGACAATTCCGCATAGGTAATTTTATTCGGCGCTAAAAGATACAGATACCCTGCCTTTTCCTCATAAATTATTTCTACGGAAGATGATAGTTCCTGCATCATATACTTTGTCTTTTGTTCTGAAATGTTGTAGTAGTACCACTCACCGTCGTCACTGAAAATCAGCGCATGGGCATTCTTTGAAGTATTTACCGTATCTGCCTTTGCCGTAAAAAAGTTATCTGCCTTCGCACTTTCTGCATACACGCTTCTGACACTGTCAGATAATTCATTTTCTTTTTTATTCTCATCATAATCATACAGATACAATACATTATTCTTGTTGTAGCAGACAATTTTTTCTTCTGCCGCATACACAAAATATTCCTTTAACTGCCCTTCTATGAGTGTAAGCTTTCCGGACGCATCGTATACATATAACTGCATAGCTCCGAGTCCGCCTTCCTCATTGACAACCTCGACATCGGAATAAATAACTTTTCCTTTATTCGTAATATAACCGATATCTTTATCATAGGCATTTTTAGACACCTGTACCGCATCCTGTCCATCTTTCCATGTATATAGCGCATACTGCGCACTGCCCTCATCATAGACGGTTGCCGCAAAATATTCCCCGTTGTCGCTTGCAAGCGTATTTGTCACCGCATCGGCATCAATCTGCTGTGGAAACTGCGGTGTGTAAAATGTACGGTTATCGACTGCAAAAACCGCCTGCTTATTTTCACACACATAATTATTTTCCAGCCCTGCAACATTGTAAATCTTTGCACCGGAACTCATATAAAGCACATAATTTTTACGGGAAGCAAGCTTGTAAATACCAAATCCACCGCCTGCCAGTACACATACAACCAGCACTGCCGCGATAATCCGTTTCCGGTATCTGCTAAAAAAGCCTTTTCGTTTCTTTAGCTCCTCTGCGGCACTGCCTGCTGCTTCTTTTCCGGTATCATACACCTTTTTCATCATACCCAGATAATCGATTTCCTCATACTCCGGCCGTTCCTGTGGCTTCTTTTTTACTGCTCTGCGGTCATCGGCGTTTTCCTCTTCCGGTTCTTTCTGCGGCTTGTCTGTGTGAGAAGAAGCAGACTCTTTTTCAGCCTGCTTCTTTTCATACGCCTCTTTTCTCCTCAGATAATCTGCATTATTGACGATAATCTCTGGTCCCGGTTCACAATTCGGGCAGGCACTGCCCTCATATTCCTGACCACATTTCGGACATTTCATGGCGATTCCTCTCACATATTAAAATGTAAATTTGTCTGCGAAATATGCCTTTAAATCAGCAATCTTTACACGTTCCTGTTCCATTGTATCTCTGTCACGTACCGTTACGGCATTATCTTCTTCTGAATCAAAGTCGTATGTAATGCAGAACGGTGTACCGATTTCATCCTGTCTTCTGTATCTCTTACCGATATTTCCTCTGTCATCGAATTCACAGTTATAAGTCTTTGAAAGTTCAGCAAACACCTTTTCTGCGCCTTCATTTAACTTCTTAGACAGCGGAAGCACACCGATTTTAACCGGTGCCAGTGCCGGATGGAAATGAAGCACGGTTCTTACGTCACCGCCTTCTAATTCTTCCTCATCATATGCAGAACACAGGAATGCAAGTGTTACACGGTCTGCCCCCAGTGAAGGCTCGATAACGTATGGAATGTACTTTTCCTTTGCTTCATCATCAAAATAAGACATATCTTCACCGGATACGGTCTGATGCTGTGTCAAATCGTAATCTGTTCTGTCGGCAATACCCCAGAGCTCGCCCCAGCCGAATGGGAATAAGAATTCAATATCCGTTGTTCCCTTGCTGTAGAAGCATAATTCTTCCGGAGAATGATCTCTTGCACGCATTTCATCTTCCTTGATTCCCAGCTTCTGTAACCAGTCGATGCAGTACTGTCTCCAATATGTAAACCACTCCAAGTCTGTTCCCGGCTTGCAGAAGAATTCAAGTTCCATCTGTTCAAATTCTCTGGTACGGAATGTGAAGTTACCCGGTGTAATTTCATTTCTGAAAGACTTACCAATCTGACCGATACCAAACGGTACCTTCTTTCTGGATGTTCTCTGTACATTTTTAAAGTTGACGAAAATACCCTGTGCTGTTTCCGGTCTTAAATAAACGGTATTCTTTGCATCTTCCGTAACACCCTGGAATGTCTTAAACATCAGGTTAAACTGTCTGATTTCTGTAAAGTTGTGCTTTCCGCAGGTCGGACAGTTGATTTCGTGTTCGTCAATGAAATTCTTCATCTGTTCCTGTGTCCAGCCGTCTACAGAACCGCCTAAATCAAACTTATTCTCATCTGCCCAGTCTTCAATCAGCTTATCGGCACGGAATCTTTCATGACATTCCTTACAATCCATTAACGGATCAGAGAATCCGCCAAGGTGCCCTGAAGCAACCCATGTCTGAGGGTTCATTAAAATTGCACAGTCCACGCCGACATTGTACGGACTTTCCTGAACGAACTTCTGCCACCATGCTTTTTTCACATTATTCTTTAATTCTACACCCAGATTGCCGTAGTCCCATGTATTAGCAAGTCCACCGTAAATTTCTGAACCCGGATACACAAATCCTCTTGCCTTTGCTAAGGCTACAATCTTTTCCATTGTCTTTTCCATTTCTAATCTCCATTCCTCCGCACCTGCGGCTCATTCTTCTCTATCCTTTTTCTTTTATGCACTTACACTCCGCATAAACATGCAACAATTTTATACTATTTTTATCATTCTGACAAGACCATATTCTTCTTCTGAGCGGCTTTCTTACAAAGCCGCGATTACTATATATGGATATTTGTGCTGTTCACAGCTCAAATATCCGTGTGAACAATCTTTGATTTAAGGATTGTTCACACTAGTCTTCCCACGGGCGGATTCTGTATGCCGCGCCGATTTCATCGCAAATCTTTTGACACTGTGCTTCCTGTTCGTGACTGATGGTCGTATCTACGGTTGTCATAACAACATGCGGTACGTATTTTGTACACGCTTTTGCAAATGAAAGCATCGCATCAAAGGATTCTTCCCCGAATTTACTTCTGACGAGCTTTAAATACTCCTCTTTTTCCGGATGGTTTAAGCTGACGGATACCGTGTCTACAAGTCCCTTTAATTCCGGTGCGATGTCACGTCCGTTAATCAGACTGCCTGCACCGTTGGTATTGATACGGATAGGCTTGTTATATTTTTCTTTGACAAATGCCGCAATCTCTTTTAACGCATCAAAACGCTCTGTCGGCTCACCAAAGCCGCAAAACACCACTTCGTTGTACTGTGTCATATCAAACTTTTCAAATTCTTTTTTTACTTCTTCCACAGACGGCTCTCTTTCCAGCCACAGTCTGTCGGATTCTCCGATTCTGTCCATCGTCTGCCTCAGACAGAACGTACAGGCATACGGACATTTATTTGTCAGATTGACGTACAGATTATTATGTACCTTATAAAGAATTTCCATCGTATAATCTCCTTTTCCATATCTTTATTTTAAGGTAGTGAGCAGTTCCTCAAAGCAGACACCGTCTGTCAGCGGAATGTCCATTTCCATAGATTTCAAAATACATTTTTTAATAAATGCGGATGCTTTTTTCACCGAATCGTGGAAATCCACACCGTTGACCGCATCTGCCGCAATAATGGCACTGAAAATATCACCCGTGCCGGAACGGGACATCCCTGCCTTTTCGGTCTTGATAAAATAGCCCTCCTGCCCCATTTCATAGCAGAAATTCGCCACATATTTTCCCTGCTGGATACCTGTGATAACAATTTTTTCCGGTCCTTTTTCCGCTAAAAGCTCTGCCATATGGGTCAGCTCTTTTTTTGTCCAGCTTTCATGATATGCCATTCCGGAAAGGATACAGCCTTCTGTCAAATTCGGTGTTAAAATATCCGCATGTGTCACCAGCTTTTTCATTTCCTCACAGGTTTCCTGCGTATAGGTCGGATACATTTTTCCGTAATCGCCCATCACCGGATCGATAATGGTAATGTTGTCTTTTGTCTGAAACCGTGACAGAAAATGCTCCACAATCCGTATCTGGCGTGCTGAGCCTAAAAAGCCCGTGCAGATGCCGTTAAACTGCAATCCCAGTTTCACCCACTCCTGCATATAGTCTTCCATTTTATCTGTATAATCATCAAAAAAGAAGCTTTCAAAACCCGTGTGATTGGAAAAAATCGACGTTGGCAGTGGACAGCACTGAACCTTCATTGCCGAAATGACCGGCAGCTCCACAGCAATTGAACAACGCCCAAACCCGGACATATCATTGATAACCGCTATTTTCTTCTGATGATTGTGTGACATATCTGACATATCCTTTATCCTCTTTTTATTCTTATTTCTGTACGGCTCTGCCGCAGTCCGTCATTTTACAGGCACATATCCGAAACGCGGAGCACGAACATATGTCCGTGTCCTGTATCCCGGCTTACTTTACCCCGGCAGCATGGCTTCGGATTTCATCTGCTTATCCAAATGCTTTGCACAGATACGCTTTAAAACCATTTTCAATTCCGTGAGTACATTTTCACTGACTGTAAACGTATACAGCTTTTCAAGCGGTGCCGTGACAATATACTGGAGCGTGTATACGGTAGATTCTTCTAACCGTATGCCGTCCGGCGCCTGTCCGTGACACGCATGGCAGTAAATGCCGTCCGCCGTCATCGAATACGTATCTAAGTCCTGTGTACCGCCGCAATTCTTACATGCAAACACTTCCGGACACTCGCCGTTTAAGGCAATCATTCTTAATTCAAAAATACATTTTACCAGTGTATCCGGAATCTTTTTGTTTGCCAGCGCCTTTAACGAAACATATAGGAGATTGAGCATATCTGCCGCATCAAGATTTTCCCTGCCGTAATAATCCGCAATCTCTGCAAAATAACAGGCATAGCAGACCGCATCCAGATCCGAAATAACCGCCTCAAAGTAATGTGTAATGGTCGCCTGCCGTATCGTATAGGAAGTTCTCCCTTCATAGACCTGAAACGTTCCGAATACAAAGGCACGGGTAATTCCCACCAGCGGACTGTTTGGTTTTCTTGCACCCTTGGCAAAAGCGGAAATCTTTCCTCGCTCTTTGGTCAGCAGCACCACCCGCCTGTCAAATTCACCGACCGGCATAGACGATAAAATCATGCCGGTTACTTCTGTAATATCTCCCATACTGCTTCACATCTGCTATTCGTCTTTTTTCTTGTCATATCCGAAGTTTTTAATCAGAATATCACTGTCGCGCCATTCTTTTTTTACCTTTACCCAAAGCTGGAGGTTTACCTTTGTTTCTAACTGGCGTTCAATTTCATAACGGGCATTGGCACCGATTTTCTTTAACATCTGACCACCCTTGCCGATAATGATACCCTTGTGCGAATCACGCTCACAGATAATCGTTGCCTGAATATCCGTAATTACACCCTTCGGGGATTTTCTTTCTTTCATGCTGTCAATGACAACCGCGATTCCATGTGGAATTTCCTCGTTTAAGGCATGCAGTGCCTTTTCACGAATCAGCTCGGATACAATCTGGCGCATCGGCTGGTCTGTAATCGTATCTTCGTCATAATACATCGGACCATACGGCAGATACTGGAAAATCGCATTAATTAAATCATCGGTATTGTCACCGTTTCTTGCGGAAACCGGAATAATTTCCACAAAATCCACTTCATTTTTATAGCGGTCAATAACTGGCAGAATTTCTTCTTTCTTAATCGTATCCACCTTGTTAATGACTAAAATAACCGGTGCTTTCACCTTTTTTAACTTTTCAATAATGTGCTGTTCTCCTGCACCGATAAACGTTGTCGGTTCTACCAGCCAGCAGATCACATCGACTTCACCAATCGTTTTTTCTGCCGCACCGACCATATATTCACCCAGCTTATTTTTTGCCTTGTGAATACCCGGTGTATCAACAAATACAATCTGCCCGCGTTCATCGGTAAAAACTGTCTGTATTTTGTTACGGGTTGTCTGCGGCTTATTGGATGTAATCGCAATTTTCTGTCCAATTAACCGGTTCATCAGTGTCGATTTCCCGACATTCGGACGTCCCACAAATGTTACAAAGCCCGATTTTGTATTTCCTTTGACCGCAGCCGCACCACCGCTGATACCGCTTGCCGCCAGCATTTCATCTAAATTCATTAGTCCTCCTTTACATCATAAGAAAAGTGGTTCTATTTTTTCAAACATCTGCTCATTTTCACGGATTTTAGCGTTATTGCCGACTACACACAGATAGTCCTGTGAAACCGCGGTTTCAATGAGCGGCGCCAATGCTCGAATGGACTCTTTTGTCGCATTCAACACTTCCTCACGTTCCTTTTTTAACTGTGCGTATTCTGTATGACAGATATATGCACCGAAGGAACGCACGCCCTTTGATGCCGGATTCATCGGTGTATCCATGCCACCGATTGTTCCGATAATGAACTTCACCATATCCCTCTCACTGACATCAAACCGGCGGACATATTCTGCTGCCTGCTCAAAGATGGCGTTGGTTTCGGCGAGATTCGGGTCACGGTACGATACCATGTACGTATCGCCATTGCGGTAAAATCCGCTCATGCAGCCGTATGCACCGCCCTTTACACGGACATTTAACCACAGGTAATCATACGAGAATATAATTTTAAGCACCTTTAATGCGCCTGTATACTCATACCCTGCCTTACGGTAGTTACCGCATCTTGCCACGTACTGTACCTGTGATGAAGAAGTATACGCTGTTTTTTCCTTTACCGGTCTAAAGGTTCTTACCGCATCTTTTTCCTGTGACTGTGCCAGTTTTGCAACAAATTCCGTCATCGGCTTTTGTAACAGCTCCAGTCCGTCATCTTCTGCCGTAAAGCTGACCGTCAGATTTTCCTTTGTAAAAATCAGCGCCGCTGTACGCTTCAAATTCTCAGCAAGCATTTCTTTCATACTGTCAAAATCCCGGTCTGCCTTTTCGATAAACTCATAATACTGATATCCGCGCAGGATGTCAGAATAGTAGCTAGACGGTGAGAACTGTGCCATTGCCGAAAGCATTGCCACAGTATGCCCGCTTCCTGTCATATTGCTTTCCATTCTCGACTTAATCCGTGCAATAATCTCACGCAGACGCTTTTCATCTTCAAACTTTGTTTCATAAATGATTTCATGCATCATTTCCAGTACAAACGGCAGTTTTTCATATAAAACCTTGCCCTTGACTTCATACATGACCGTGTATTTTGAAAAATCTTTACTGTCAGTATAAATAGCCGCGTCCGTAGCTATCCCGCCGGAATTGATGTTTATTTCATTCGTTAATTCCGGGTAGGTATGCTTATGTGTATCCATAAGCCCCAGAACAGAGCTTAACAATCCCACATACGGAAGCAGTTCGTCCGGCACTTTCTTACAGTCAAATGCCAGCATCAGATACGCAATCTGATTCGTAAACAGGTTGTGATGAATCACATCCACATCTGCAATACTTTTTTTATCAATATAAAGCTTTGCCGGCTCTCTTTCAATGTCTGACAGCTTTAACATCGGAATCCGTTCGAGTTCTTCCTGTGGGGACGGCTCGTCCTGATAAGCCTTTAATGCCGCCGTATCTGCCACAATGGCTTCCAGCTCTTCCTTTGAAAGACTGTTTTTATACGTTTCAAGCCGCTTTGCTTCCTCTGCCGCTTTTTCTTCTTCCAGTCCGCGCTTTGGCACTAATGCAATCAGACTGCCATGGCTGTTGTCAAGTAAATATTTCTGAATCAGCTCTTCAAAAAGCCCCTCGTCCAGTTCTTTGCGAAGCTGTGCAAATGTATCCAGTGCCTGAACATGGATAAACGGTTCATTTTCATCGTAAAGCCAGCTGTCCATCATCGTCAGATAATACATCAGTCCCTTCGGGTATGCCCCATAGTCCGCTTCACGGAACTTAAATTCATAATAATTCATGCCCGCAAGTGCCATACGTTTGTCAATGCCGTTTTTTGCAATATCACGCAGCACTTCTTCAATCGTATCAACAAATGCCTTCTTCTGGGATTCTTCCGCATTTTTGGCAACAATTGAATAAACCGGCTGTAATACGGAGGATTCCAGACTGCTGTAAATGTCCGTTCCGATTCCTTTATCAATCAATGCCTGCTTTAACTTAGCCCCCGGCGCCATAACCAGCACGTAATCTAATATCTGCATTGCAAGATACAGCTTTTTATCCAGTGCCGTTCCGACCACCTTGTTGTAAGATAAATAAGTATTATTCTCAAGCGGTTCATCTTCTGTCACCGCATAGTAATGTGTTTCTTCCTTTAATATATCAAACGGCCTCTGCATCGCAATATCCGCATCAATCTGCACATCGTTTGCATCAAAATTCTTTAAATATTCGTTATCCAGATAATCAAGGCGCTCCTGCACATCAAAATCACCGTACAGATAGATATAACTGTTCGCCGGGTGATACCATTTTTTGTGGTATGCCAGAAAATCTTCATAAGAAAGTTCCGGGATATGCGACGGTTCTCCACCGGATTCAAAACGGTATGCCGTATCCGGAAATAAAGATACAAACGTATCTCTGGAAAGCACATCGTCCGGTGAGGAATATACGCCCTTCATTTCATTAAACACAACACCGTTGTACTTTAACGGACTGTCGATACTGTCTAATTCGTAATGCCAGCCCTCCTGCTTAAAAATCTGCTCTCTCTGATAGATATTCGGATAAAATACCGCATCCATATAGACATCCGTAATATTCTTAAAATCTGCCAGATTACAGCTTGCCACCGGATACACCGTCTTGTCCGGGTAGGTCATTGCATTTAAAAATGTATTTAATGAGCCCTTGCACAGTTCCACAAACGGGTCTTTGACCGGATATTTTCTGGAGCCGCACAGTGTGGAATGTTCCATAATGTGCTGAAGTCCCGTATCGTTAAACGGCGGTGTCTTAAAGCCGATGGAAAACACCTTATTTTCATCGTCATTAGACAGCACAACAACTCTTGCACCGCTTTTGTTATGCTTTAACAGCAGTCCTGCCGAATGAATATCTGCAATTTCTTCTTTTTTTATCAGTTCGTATTTACTTAAATCCAGCTGATCCAATGCTGTAGTTATTTCTTTTAAATCCATTGATAGCCCTCATTTCCATTTAATCATACCTGCCGCCCATATTTCAGGCACATCATAATAAATTAATATACCACAAATACAGGCATCTATGCAAGACTGCTGCACAGTTCGCAGACATAAAAAGGACAGTATGCGCAGATTTTAAGCAAAAAGCACTACGCTGTACTGTCCCTTTATATATTAAGTTTATTTTACTTAAAAAAACCTTTTTTCTTAATATGCTTTTCTTCACCGGTCAGCAGCTTATCATATGCAGCCAGTGCTTCCCTCTGCTCGTTGGTAAGCTTTGTCGGAATATCAACAACCAGTGTAATGTAGTGGTCGCCGCGCACATTTTTGTTGCGCAGTGTCGGCATGCCTTTTCCTCTTAAACGGACTCTCGTGCCGGATGCCGTTCCCGGCTTTACTTCATAAAGCACTTCACCGTCAACCGTCTTTACCTTAACTTCACCGCCAAGAACAGCCGTCGGATAGCTGATTGTCACATTTGAGAAAATGTTGTAGCCGTCACGTTCAAAGCCCGGTTCTGCGGCAATCATCACTGCTACCAGTAAATCACCTCTTGCGCCGCCGTTCGTACCCGGTTCGCCCTTACCCTGGATTCTGACACACTGACCGTTGTCAATACCCGCAGGAATTGTGACTTCAATCGTCTTCTTTGTGCTGATGTAACCTGTGCCATAGCAGTCCGGACACTTCTCTTTAATAATCTTGCCGGTTCCGTGACAGTCCGGACATGGCTGTACATTTCTTACCATTCCTAAAATAGACTGCTGTGTATAGGCAATCTTACCCTTACCGCCGCACTTACCACAGGTTTCAGGCTGTGTTCCCGGCTTTGCACCGCTTCCGTTACACTTTGTACAGGTTTCTTTTAAATTCACATCGATCTTTTTGCTTGTACCGGTTACGGATTCTGCAAATGTAATTCTAACAGTTGTTCTTACATCAGCGCCGCGCATCGGTCCGTTGCTGTTTCGTCTTCTTCCGCCGCCGAATAAATCGCCAAAGATGTCACCGCCGCCGAAAATATCGCCGAAAATGTCGCCCATATCGCCGAAATCAAAGCCGCCTGCGCCACCACCGCCATTTTCAAAGGCTGCGTGCCCAAACTGGTCATACTGTTTTCTTTTCTGGGCGTCACTTAATACTGCGTATGCTTCTGATGCTTCCTTAAACTTTGCTTCTGCCTCTTTATCGCCGGGATTCGTATCTGGGTGGTATTTTTTAGCCAGTTTACGGTATGCTTTTTTGATGGTTGCATCATCTGCATCGCGTGAAACACCCAGAACTTCATAATAATCTCTTTTATCTGCCATAACTTTTACCTTTCTTTCAATACGCTTAAAACTGCATGAGGGAATATCCCCCATGCAGTTTTACCTGAAGCAAATGTTTCAAACCTTATACTTCTTTGTAATCACCATCAACAACATCATCACCGTAAGGATTTGCACCGGCTGCTCCGGCATCTGCACCAGCGCCTGCTCCCATGTCAGGACCTGCACCAGCTGCTCCAGCACCTGCTGCCTGCTGCGCTTCATAAAGCTTAGCGAAAAGCTTCTGGGCGCTTTCCATTAACTTTTCTTTTGCCGCCTTAATTTCATCTACCTGTGAATCTGTCATGTTTTCAGCATCGCTGCCTTCAACGAGTGCCTTTAATGCATTTAAGTCTGCTTCTACAGCTGCCTTATCATTTGCATCTAACTTATCTCCGGCTTCATCTAAGGCTTTCTGTGTCTGGAATACCATTGAATCTGCATCGTTGCGGACTTCAATCGCTTCCTTACGTTTCTTATCCTGTGCTTCGTACTCAGCAGCTTCCTTAACTGCCTTGTCGATATCTTCATCAGACATATTAGAACCTGCTGTGATTGTAATATGCTGTTCCTTACCTGTTCCTAAATCCTTAGCAGATACATTTACAATACCGTTGGCATCGATATCGAATGTAACTTCAATCTGAGGTACGCCACGTCTTGCCGGCGGAATACCATCCAGTCTGAACTGTCCAAGGGACTTGTTATCCTTCGCGAACTGTCTTTCACCCTGTACAACGTTGATATCAACGGCTGTCTGGTTATCTGCTGCTGTTGAGAAAATCTGACTCTTCTTTGTAGGAATTGTTGTATTTCTCTCAATCAGTCTTGTAGCGATACCACCCATTGTTTCAATAGAAAGTGACAGTGGTGTAACATCCAGAAGAAGGATTTCACCGGCACCGGCATCACCTGCTAACTTACCACCCTGAATAGATGCACCGATTGCAACACATTCATCAGGATTTAATGTCTTGCTTGGTTCATGGCCTGTGAGCTGCTTTACCTTATCCTGTACAGCAGGAATTCTTGTAGAACCACCGACTAAGAGTACCTTTGAAAGGTCTGAAGCGGTAAGACCTGCATCATTTAATGCGTTACGTACAGGTTCTGCTGTCTTTTCAACCAGTTCATGTGTTAATTCATCAAATTTAGCTCTTGTAAGAGTCATATCAAAATGCTTTGGACCTTCTGCTGTTGCAGTAATATATGGCAGGTTGATATTGGTTGTTGTAGCGCTTGATAATTCCTTCTTTGCCTGTTCTGCTGCAACCTTTAATCTCTGGAGTGCCATTGTATCCTTAGAAAGGTCTACGCCTTCCTTTGCCTTGAAGTCCTCTAACATATACTGTGTGATTACATTATCAAAGTCATCACCACCGAGTCTGTTGTTACCTGCTGTTGCAAGAACTTCGATGACACCATCGCCGATTTCGATAATAGATACATCGAATGTACCACCACCGAGGTCATATACCATAATCTTCTGTTCGTTTTCGTTATCAAGACCGTAAGCTAAAGCTGCAGCTGTCGGCTCGTTGATAATTCTCTTTACATCAAGACCTGCAATCTTACCGGCATCCTTTGTTGCCTGACGCTGTGCATCGTTGAAATAAGCAGGAACTGTGATAACGGCTTCCGTTACCTTTTCACCTAAATAGTTTTCAGCATCAGCTTTTAACTTCTGTAAAATCATGGCTGAAATTTCCTGTGGTGAGTACTTCTTACCTTCGATTTCCACCTTGTAATCAGTACCCATATGTCTTTTAATAGAAGAAATTGTCTTGTCTGCATTTGTTACAGCCTGACGCTTTGCAGGATCACCGACAAGTCTTTCTCCGTTCTTTGTAAATGCAACAATTGAAGGTGTTGTTCTAAGACCTTCTGTGTTTGCGATAACAACCGGCTTACCGCCTTCCATAACTGCTACGCATGAGTTTGTAGTACCTAAGTCAATACCAATAATCTTTCCCATAGTTATCTTCCTTTCTTAAGGGCTTCTGCCCATCATTTACTGATTAATTTGCAACCTTTACCATTGAATGGCGGATTACGGTTTCTCTGTATGTGTAACCCTTTTCGAATTCTTCAACGATAATTCCTTCACCGACTGAATCATCTTCCACATGCATCACTGCATTGTGCAGTTCAGGATTAAATTCCATGCCGAGTGCTTCAATCGGCTTGACATCAGAATCTTCTAACATCTTCATGGTCTGCTTATAGACCATATCCATGCCCTTTGCAAATGGTGTTTCTCTTTCTTCTTCTGAAATCGAATTGAAACCTCTTTCAAAGTTATCAACGATTGGAAGGAGCTTTTTAATCATATCAGAAGCACCCATTTCAAACATGGAAGACTTTTCCTTCTCAGTTCTCTTTCTGAAATTATCAAATTCCGCCATCTGGCGTTTTACTTTATCCTGAAGTTCTTCAATCAATGCGTCCTTCGCATCCTTTTTCTTTGTATCTATTCCATCGGCAGACTGCGATTCGGATGATTGACTCGCTTCCTTCGGATTTTCGGCATCAGTGTTTTCTTTCTGTACCTGCGTGCCATCGTCTTCTGCTCCAGCAGTTTTAGCGGCATCAGCGTCTTTTTCTGTCATCTTTACATCATCGACAGACTCTTTGCTATTTTTCTTTTCTTCTTTTTTAGACACTTTCTTACCAACCTTTCCTATGTTTTCTTAAAAACCTCGTCCAGCTGCGTCTGGATTGTCTTTAACGATTCTACAACCTTTTCATAATCCATCCGCTTTGGTCCGATAATTCCGATTGTCCCTTTCAAACCGTCCTGCAATTCATAGGTTGCCGTAACAACACTGCAGTCCTTCATGGAAGCAACCGGTGTTTCATTTCCTATATATACCTGAATACCATGGTCGTCCGCTTCTTCGTCTTTCCCCGACTGCTGGTCTGCAATCAATCCTGAAAGGCTCTGCTTTTCTTCCAAAGTATATATAAGCTTACTCGCTTTGACAGAATCACTTAATTCCGGATACTTAAAAATATTCGTTGCACCGCTTGTATAAATCTCTAACTGGTCTTCATTGCTGATTGCTTCAACAATGGCATCCAGCACTTCTTTAACAAGCTGCATATGCTCTCCTGCCTGATTCTCCATCTTGGATACGATGCTTAAATTCATCTGTTCCAACGTCAGCCCCGTCAGTGTAGTATTTAACAAAATGTTCAGCTTTAAAATATTTTCCTGTGAAAGTGCCTCACTGACATCAATCACTTTATTACGGATAATATTGCCTTCCATTACAATAACTGCTAAAATCTTATCACTCTCCAATTGGGAAAGCTGCACAAATTTCAGCTTATTGCCTTTTACCTGCGGTGCTGTAATCATTGTTGCATAGTTCGTATCCTTTGCCAGAACTTTTGCTACATTCTGAAGCAGTTCCTCTACACGGTCTACCTTTTCATTTAAAATATCCCGCATGGAATCAACCTCTTTTTCTCTGTCGGACACTTTGCTTTCCCGGTCTTCTAACTCCTGCTTTTTCTGTGCCATTAAATCGTCCACATATAAGCGGTAGCCTTTATCGGTAGGAATCCGCCCTGCCGAGGTATGCGGCTGTACAATGTATCCTAATTCTTCGAGGTCTGCCATCTCATTTCGTATTGTTGCCGAACTTAATTTTAAATCGGTATATTTTGAAATGGTTCTTGAGCCAACCGGTTCACCCGTTTCAAGATAGTTCTGTATGACAGCTTTTAAAATCTTTAATTTTCTATCATCCAGCTCCATGGCATCTGCTCCCTTCTTATCTTGTTAGCACTCATTTAGGTGGAGTGCTAATATTGATATACTTAAAATATCACTACACCCCCGTATTGTCAACAACAATCTCAAATTTTTTCTATAAATTATTTATAAAATACATAAATTGCAGATGAACAGCAGAAATCCCCGGAAAAGCAGTATGCTCTCCGGGGATTATCCGATTTTCTTTCTTATTTAACATTCAGCGTAAATGCCACGTGATTTGATTCATTCAAATCTGAATCCGTACAATATACATCCAATGTATATGTACCTGATTTTGAAGTACTGTATGTACCGTTGACAATAATTCTTCTGGATAATGTATCCTCTGTATCTTTATCATCCGTAATAGATGAAATATACTTCATCACATTAAAGCTGTTTCCCGCTTCAACCGTCGCTTCTGTTTCCGATAAAACAAGCTTTGGTCCGCCTGCACTTGTTTCTGCTTCGCTCTCTGCAGTTGTCTTTTCCGCTTCTGTCGTCTTTGAAGCATTCTTTGTTCTGTCTGTCTCTGTCTCGGCTGCCGTGGTTGTTTCTGCCTGAGTCAGCTGTTCTTTTGCTTCAATTTCTTCTTCGCTCGCCTCATATGCAATCATATAACTGTATTTTGATACATTATTATTGTGGTCTCTTGCCGCAAAAATCACTTTTGCCCTTGTCATATCCGGCATCACATAGATATTTTCAATAATAATGCTGCTGCTTACATCACCGTCATTTGCATCGACTGCCTTCGCATAACTTTTAAGCACTTCTTCACCCTGCTCTGCCGAATACGGTTTTACTTTTGATTCATCTACCGTAATCACCGGAGCTGTTCTGTCTGAGGTCAGATACATTGCCGCAATGATAACCGAAAAGAACACGCACACAGCCAGTAATGCTATAATAACACCCTGCTTTTTTTCCATTTGTTTCCTCCTCCGTGAAATGGTTAAACTTCCATGTTATATCAGCTATGCATTATTCCTTATCACCATGACTGTAATTGCCGTAATACTTGCCATAATAATTGCCATAGTATTTGCCATAGTAACTATCTCCGGCAAGGTCTACTTTATTCAGAACGCTTCCGAGAATCTTGCACTTTGTCATTTTAAGCTGTTCTAACTGTTTCTGGACGAACTTGTAATTGACCATATGTGCTGCTACAACCAGCACTGCACCATCACATTTCTGGGCAACAATCGCTGCATCTGTAACACTGCCGAGCGGCGGTGTATCAATAATAACATAATCATAAGTATCCCTGAGTGCCTTTACAAGTGCATCAAATGAATTGTTTGCCAAAAGTTCCGAAGGATTTGGCGGAACAATTCCGGAGAATACCACATACAGATTATCTACATTCGTTGTACAAATCACTTCTTCAAATTTATTCATGCCGGACAGGAAATGAGTGAGGCCCTTAATAGCCTTATTAATCTTATATCTGCCGACAAGAACGGATTTTCTTAAATCCGCATCAATGAAAATTACCTTTTTGCCGGATTCTGCAAGCGATACCGCCAGATTAAAAGAAACACTGGATTTTCCTTCATTCGGTGTAGAACTTGTAAACATAATTACTTTCATATCAGAACCACACAGCTGGATATTGGTTCTCAATGTCTTATAAGCTTCGTTACAGCGGTAATCTAACTTTCTGAGTCTTTCAATGTTAACTGTAGGCATTACTTATCTCCCTTCTTTGAAGAACTGTGCTTACGCTTCTTTCTCTTTGCCGCAGCTTCCGCACTGTCATCTAAATCTTCTGATAAAGGAATCAATGCAAGGGTACTGATTCCAAGATATTTCTCAATATCTTCAGATGTATTAATGGTATCATTCATTACAAACCGTACAACAACAATGGCAATTGCAAGCACCATGCCTAATGCAAATGCGATGATTGCATTTTTTAAACAGTTCGGGCTTGACGGCTTTTCAGGAATATTCGCTTCCTCGAATACATTGACCTTTTCAATCTGCATAATATCACAAATAGAATCTGCTGAAATTTCCGCTACTTTATCCGCGATTCTTTTTGCTTCATACTGGTCGTTGTTAGAAACCGTAATTTCAAGCACACGGCTGTCAGATGGTGTGGATACGCTGATCTGCTTTGCAAGCTTTTCATTTGTCGTATTTAACCCAAGGTCACTGATAACCTTTTCTGTTACGGTACGGCTTTTTACAAGAATCATATAATCCTGTGTCAGCTGTGTTGATGACTGCAAATCACTTAATGTTGTTGTTCCCTGACTCTGCTTATTTAACACATACAGGCTCGTCTGTGACCGATACACCGGCTTTAAAAGCAGTTTACTTCCAATAAATGCCGCCAGACCGAAAATCACTCCCACTAAGAGAATAATTGCAATCTTACTCAAAATAACGATAAAAATCTGTCGTAAATCGATTTCAATTTCGTCATTATTCTTCATCGAATTTTCCATATTCTTCTAGTCCTCCAAATATTCACCTTTAAGAATCCGTTCTGCATTATCACGCAGCAATGCCTTCGCATAATCCTCATCAAATTTGCGGCAGATATACTTTGCGCATTCCTGAATTCTAGGCGATCTTCTTCCATTACTGTGTGCATCTGTTCCGATAACATCCACGATTTCTTCTTTTAACAGTCTTTTGATAAACTTTTTCACCTTACTTCCGGAATCCCCGATAACAGAACCCGCATTCACCTGAATGACAGCCCCCATGTTCTTTAATTCCAAAGCCAGCTTCCAGTCTTCCAATACGCACATATAGCGTTCAATATGCGCAATAACAGGCGTATAACCCATCTGCATCACATTGCTGATACTGGTACGCAGATAAGAATATTCCACAGTCGGATGATATTCTATTAAAATATACTTGGAATCTTCCATTGTCAGATGCGCCTGTGCTTCGAGATCATCTAAAATATCCGAAGTATAATAAATTTCCCTGCCAAGTGCCAGTTCAATCTCAGGGCATACATCTTTCATCTGTTCTTTAAACAGTTCAAAATTTCTGCGCAGCTGTTCGTATCCCATTGTACATTTACCAGGATGATAATGTGGTGTTGCCACAATCTTGCGAATACCCTCATCATATGCAATTTTCATCATCTCAATACTGGTTTCAATATTATCCGGACCGTCATCGACACCATATAAAATATGGCTGTGAATGTCAACATAATGAAACGTCGTTAATTTTCTCATAATTCTGTTTCCTTTTATAAAATCTGCAACTTTGACATTATATATCATAAATCACTTTTTTGCAACAAAAGATTGGGGTCATCTGACATTTTTCCCTGTCAGATGACTCCAATTCAAATGAATGTATCTAATTAAATATGTAAAATTCTTTTTACATTATCGCACATCTTATCAACATCACATATAGTATCGTGCAGTACCGGCGCTGTTCTGATGTCTTCAATCGCCTGCGGAACTTTTACCTTAGAAAGCTTTGAAAGCTCATCTACCAGCTCAAAATCAGACATTACATCATACTTATTGTCAATCGCATCCATCACGCTTCTTGTAAACTTATATGGACTGGCTGTTGAAGCAATCACTGTCTTTGTGGTATCACCGGTTTCCTTCTGATACTTTTCATAGACAGATGCTGCAACTGCTGTATGGGTATCAATTACATATCCCGTATCTTCATACAGCTTCTTAATCATTGCCGCATCTTCTGCTTCTGTTGCATAATTGCCGTAGAAATCAGAAAGCTGCGCTTTCATTTCATCTGTAATTTCATACTTTCCTGATTCCTTTAAGGACTGCATCAGTGACGCATTCTTTTCAGCACTGTTACCTGCAATACGGTAAATCAGACGCTCTAAGTTGCTTGAAATCAAAATATCCATTGACGGAGAAGTTGTCAGGACAAATTCTCTGTTTCTGTCATATGTACCGGTTGTAAAGAAATCATACAGTACTTTATTTTCATTGGAAGCACAAATCAGTTTGTGAATTGGAAGTCCCATATTCTTTGCATAAAATGCTGCTAAAATATTACCGAAGTTACCGGTCGGCACAACCACATTGATTGCTTCCCCTGCCTTTACTTCACCGTCTGCGAGCAGGCGTGCATAAGCATATACATAGTAAACAATCTGCGGAACCAGACGTCCGATATTGATAGAATTGGCAGAGGAGAACTGGTATCCGGCTTCATTCATGACCTTTTCAAGTTCTTTATCACCGAAAATCTTCTTAACACCGGTCTGTGCATCATCAAAATTGCCATTGATACCGATTACATAGGTATTGTCACCCTTCTGGGTTACCATCTGCTTTTCCTGAATCGGGCTGACACCATGCTTTGGATAGAACACGATGATCTTCGTTCCTTTAACGTCAGCAAATCCTGCAAGAGCAGCCTTTCCTGTATCTCCTGAAGTTGCAGTCAGAATTACAATTTCATTCTTTACGTTGTTTTTCTTTGCAGAAGTAATCAGTAAATGTGGCAGAATGGATAATGCCATATCTTTAAACGCAATTGTTGAACCGTGGAACAATTCTAAATAGTATGCGCCATCAGCCTTTACAAGCGGTGCAATGACCTTTGTGTCAAACTTTGAATCATATGCTTTGTTAATGCAGTTCTTTAATTCTTCCTCTGTAAAGTCATCAAGCATCAGCTTCATCACTTCATATGCCACTTCCTGATAAGACATCTTTGATAATTCTTCAAAGCTCTTATCCAATGCCGGAATCTGCTCCGGTACGTATAAACCACCGTCTGCCGCAAGACCCTTTAAAATTGCCTGTGATGCAGTAACCTTTACGCTGTCGTCTCTGGTACTTCTGTAAAACAAACTCATTCTTTTCTTCCACCTTTATATTTTCATTCAAATTCTGCTTAAAACAGTATTTAGTTGACATTATACAACAGGATTTTTGGAAACACAATAGCTTTTAAGGTATTTTGTATTTATGTATTTTATGTTACAATCTTTTACAGATACGTGAGGGGGGCTTTTACGCAGGCAGCGCGAATCCACTCTTATCGCAGAACCGGATACATTAAAATATCTACAAAAGGAGAGGACGTTATGGCAACAGGGGTTTATACAGCATATAAAAAAGACGGCACCGAATACTACCGGGTATCGCTGACCTGTCAGAATAAACATATCAGTCTTGGAAGCTTTGACGATTACAAGACTGCTGCCGCCGTCTATTCCGAAGCCAATGCCATTGTGCGGGATGAAAAAAGTTCCCATTTTGTCAATGCTGCAGAAAAAATAACAAGCTACTCCTCCTGCACTTCTGCACTGGCTTTTGAAAAATTTATGATTCTTTTGAATCTCCGGGATAATAACATTTATATTAAAACACCGGTTTATCTGTGTGATAAATATTTTTTATACTTTTTTTCACCGGAAATTGTGCTGACGTTTGATATTGAAGATTTATTTTACTATTCAGGACACAAAATCATGAGCCGCGGCGGTTATTTTTTTGTCAATGACTTCGGTATGCAGACCAGTATTCTAGCACGCTTCGGTATCCGCAGCCACTCCGTAAAAGGAAAGGATTATTTATTCCGCAACGGTGACGAACACGATTTCCGCTATTCCAATGTTGCCGTTGTCAACCGGTACAACGGCGTAGAACAGATTGAAAAAAACGGACGGATTTTATACAGAACCCGTATCCACATTAACGGCAACTATACCATCGGCACTTATACGTCGGAAAATGAAGCCGCGATTGCCTATAACCGCGCCATTGATTTACTTGCAGAACAGCTGCCGGATTTTAAGAACTACACCCGGAATTATATCGAAAGACTGTCCCACATCGAATACGCTTCTATTTATAATACGGTAAAAATTTCACGCAGGTTTCGCCACTATATCGAACAGTTAGGACTCACTTACTAAAAAGCGGCAAAAATTCAAATCATAGATTCAAGAATTTCTGCCGCTTTTATTATTTTGTGCAGACACAGATGATACTGCGATACCTGCCTGCACAGACACTTTTATCATTTTACTTCTGGTTAATGTAATTAATCAGACCTTCTGCTTTGATAATCTTCTGCATAAATTCAGGAAATGCCTGACCGGTGTAAGACTTCCCTGTTGTTTTATCGGTAATCACGCCGCTGTCAAAATCCACTTCCACCTCATCACCGGCTTCAATTGCCTTTGCAGCTTCCGGACATTCGATAATCGGAAGACCGATATTGATGGAATTGCGGTAGAAAATTCTTGCAAAGGTTTCTGCAATAACACAGCTTACACCTGCTGCCTTAATTGCAATTGGCGCATGTTCTCTGGATGAACCACAGCCAAAGTTCTTATTGGCAACGATAATGTCACCTTTCTGAACCTTTTTTACAAAATCCTTATCAATATCTTCCATACAATGCGTTGCGAGTTCTGCCGGGTCTGATGAATTCAGATATCTTGCCGGAATGATAACATCTGTATCTACATTATCGCCATACTTAAATACTCTGCCTTCTGCTTTCATGTTGTTCCTCCATTCTGATACGATTCTTATAATCCAAGGTCTGACGGCTGGCTGATTTTACCTGTAACCGCACTTGCTGCTGCAACTGCCGGGCTCGCAAGATAAATTTCAGAGTCTACATGTCCCATACGTCCTACAAAGTTACGGTTAGTTGTAGATACACAGCGTTCTCCTTCTGCAAGGATACCCATATAACCGCCAAGACATGGTCCGCAGGTCGGTGTGCTGACTACTGCGCCCGCACGGATAAATGTCTGAACCAGTCCTTCTTCGATTGCCTGCATATAAATCTTCTGTGTTGCCGGAATAACAATAACACGCAGCCCCTTTGCCACTTTTCTGCCTTCTAAAATCTTTGCCGCACAGCGTAAATCGTCAATACGTCCGTTTGTGCAGGAACCGATAACGACCTGGTCAATCTTAATGTCGTCAAAGCTTCCTACTACATGTGTATTTTCAGGAAGATGCGGAAAAGAAACCGTCGGTTCAATTTCTGATAAATCAATATTGATAACCTGTTCGTACTCTGCATCGTCATCTGCTGTATATTCTACAAACGGTCTCTTTGAATGTTCCTTCATATATGCTCTTGTCAAATCGTCAACCGGGAAGATACCGTTCTTTCCGCCGGCTTCGATTGCCATGTTTGCAATCGTAAAACGGTCGTCCATTGTCAGATTGGCAATGCCGTCTCCTGTAAATTCCATAGACTTATACAGCGCGCCGTCTACGCCAATCATGCCGATAATATGTAAAATAACATCTTTTCCGCTGACCCACTTCTTTGGCTTGCCTGTCAGTACAAATTTAATTGCAGACGGTACTTTAAACCATGCCTTGCCTGTTGCCATGCCGGCAGCCATATCCGTTGAACCTACACCTGTAGAAAATGCGCCGAGCGCACCGTATGTACAGGTATGTGAATCCGCACCGATAATAACGTCGCCTGCAACCGTAAGTCCCTGTTCCGGAAGCAGTGCATGTTCAATACCCATCTGTCCCACTTCAAAGTAATTTGTAATATCATGCTTCATCGCAAATTGTCTGACACATTTGCAATGCTCGGCAGACTTAATATCCTTATTCGGTACAAAATGGTCCGGTACAAGTGCAATCTTATCCTTATCAAATACAGTTTTTACTGTCATCTTATCCATCTCATGAATTGCAACCGGAGATGTAATATCATTTCCAAGTACAAGGTCTAAATCCGCTTCAATCAGCTGTCCTGCCTTTACTTCTGAAAGACCTGCGTGTGCCGCAAGAATCTTTTGTGTCATAGTCATTCCCATGAACCTGTTCCTCCATTTCTTTTTCTATTGACTTCTATTGACTAATTATAGCCGTATCCTGTAAAATTTGTAAAGAGAATTATTTAAATAACTATAATTCCTTTTTAGAATATGTTTCTGTTCAGAGCCAGGCAGATTTTCAAGCATATTTGTGAACCATGCTCGCATGAGTGAACAAATATGGCTGAAAATCTATTTGGCGGATACGCCACACCGACAAAATGTGAAGCATTTTGGAGGCTGGCTCTGAACAATAACTGGAATATTGATACATTCCCTAATGCCTGTTCAAAATATAAGGAGAGCGCCATGAATTCACAATCCATAAAAACCTTTATTACCCTTGCCAAATTAAACAGTTTTTCGCAGACCGCCACTTCCCTCTACATTTCCCAATCCACCGTAACAAAGCGTATCTGCGAGCTGGAAAAGGAAGTCGGAAAGCCGCTGTTTTACCGCGATAAAAAACATGTTTCACTTACGGAAGACGGTCGTATTTTCTTAAAATATGCCACACGTATTGTTGAATTGGAGGAAGCCTCTTTAAAGGAAATGCACTCCTCCGTCACTTACGAAAACAGTCTGCGCATCGGCTCGACCAATTCCATTTATGAATGTCACCTGTTTCCGCTGATTTCCGGCTTTGAAAGCGCTTCTAAAAAGCACTCTGTCAAAGTCACGATTGGTCATTCTTCCGATATGATCCAGCTGTTAATGGACGGCATTTTAGACTGTGTCTTTACATCAGTCCCGCTGGTACGCGCTGGCTTTGAATGTCACCATTTTCACACGGACAATCTTGTGCTTGCGACCGGTTATGATAATATGCTGCATGCGGACGGTATCCGAAAAGAAGAACTGACTTCTATTAAATATATGATGTGTAACTTTGCACTCAATGACGTTGGGGAATTTATCCGGAATCTCTTTCCGACACACTATCAGTTTAAGTTTGAAATTGACAACAGCACCAAACTGATTCCCTATCTGATTAACACAACCGGTTACAGCTTTCTGCCCGACAAAATGATCGAACAGGAGCTTGCAGATAAAAAACTGCGTACGATTCCTCTTCTGGATTTTGAAACACCGAAAATTAACAGCTATTATATAGGAAGTTTAAGAAGTAAAGAACTGTGGACAAAGCTGCTGCACAAGTAAAGTTTAGAAACACAGCCGCTCTTTACACAGCAGTTTCCCGTATCGCATATCGCGCTCCCGGGTGCAAAAAGAGAGCCGGTTTAGATGAACTCTAAACCGGCTCTCCCGCCCCTGCCAAGGATTTGCTCACATATCCGCACCGAAATCCTTGAAGAATCGGAATGACGTGATTCGAACACGCGACCTCTTCGTCCCGAACGAAGCGCTCTAC
>OGGS01000407.1_pt1 | contig 45562 bp, 48 predicted proteins | sample 1571281 | NCBI WGS metagenome assembly OGGS01 (sample SAMEA2582042, study PRJEB24529) | metagenome | biome: Human gut stool | place: China | collected 2011 | reverse complement strand
GTACTGGTCGTCGGCAAGAATAAGGGCTGGAAACAGAAAGCAAATCTTGGCCGCAAAGTCAACCAGAGTTTCGTACCGTTGCCTTTCGCCCGCTTCATCCAGATGCTTCAGTACAAGGCCGAATCAATCGGCGTGAAGGTCGTGTTGACGGAAGAAAGCTACACGAGTGGAACGTCGTTCTTGGATGGCGAGGCTCCGACAAAAGACCGCTATGACAAATCACGCCGTGTTCATCGCGGACTGTTCCAAGCAAACGATGGTCGGAAAATCAATGCCGACATCAATGGTGCCTATCAGATCATGCGAAAAGTATTCCCGAACGTGAACGCAGACGGGATAGAGGGCGTAGCGTTGCGCCCAGCTGTAGTAGCCCTTTCGATGAGCGCTCGCCGTGGCTCCGGCTGCGCTTGATGCGAGAAAGAGTGAACAGCGAAATTTATTAAAAACACGAATATCATTATTTGTTGTTTATCATAAATACAACGTCTTAGGAGAGCTTTGCACTTCTTGGAAGAAGCTGCTAACGAAAGCCTACATAGAAATAATGTAACAGAGAATAACTATCGACGATAAACTTGAAAAATTTTTCTCAACAACCAAAAGTCGCCCCGGTTCTGCTCAACCGGGGCGACTTTTCGATTTCATCGTTAGCGACGAAAACTCTCCTGCATGGTATTCTAGCACACTTTGTCGCGCTCGTTTTGTGACTCAGTTGCCTTTGCTGGCAATGCTTGCATCTCAGGAGGCTTTATGGTCGTTGTAGGTCAAAAGGCGTAACGTATTGGCTTCAACAACTTTTAATCTATCTTTCATATAAGTCTGCATGTTCTTATCACAGCAGAAAATAGCACAACCCTTGATTCCGCGCGTCATGAGTACTCGATAAATGTTCTTGATGTATCGCGACAATTCATCTGGCTTATTCTTTAACCCAACCTTTCCGGTCTTATCGTAATAATTTGCATAATCGCCATTGACAGTATGAGTAGCCGGATCATAATAAATATCTTTCCCCAGAATCACGCCGATATAATCAAATTCCAGCCCTTGCGATGTATGTATGCAGCCAATCTGATGGCTTTTTGTCTCATCAATGGCCCAAGTATTATTGATCATGTCGGCTGTTCCAAGGACGGGCATAGCCGTATTCTGGAATCGTTACATCGGCTACTTCTGCATCTGGATTCCCGTTTTTAGCAGCGGTCCATGGCCAGGCAAATCCGGCGACGATTCTTGCAGTATCGCCATTACACTGTTTTTTATAGATATATCGTTCCAGCTCTTGAGGGGTGTCCATGATCTTGAATTCAAAGGATTTTTTATCCCATCCATCAAAGTTTGCGGTATCACGGATCTGCAAGGTGTGTTCTACCCAGCTCACGAATCCATCTGCTCCAGAGCAGCGGAATTGTGCGTTTAGGTGAACTTTTATGACCTCTGAATGATTCTTTTGGGCCACAGCTTCTACATAATCCATCGATCCTTCGTCATTGGGGCGAATCATCTGTTCATCGTCAATGAAAAAGACGTTGACGCGTGAGGCCTTGATGACATCTTCGACCTGACTATCTCCTTTGTACATGTAGGTTCCCTTGGCCTTTAGTCGATGTGCTTCGTCTACAATCAACACATCATAGGACAGTGGAGCTGCTTCGCAGAATTTGGTAGACCCACTAAAGATTTTTGTCAAGCGGTTCTTGGCTTCGACTCTATGCCAGGCTAAGACGTCAATCATAGCGGATTTGAATGAACTGTTTGGCGCTACGAATTGAACATTCTTCCCAGCTTTCAACAAGTCGACGAATACATTCATCGCGACAACGGACTTGCCCGTTCCGGGACCACCGTTGACCAGGATGGTCATTCTTTGGTCGGAAGCGCAGGCATATTTCATGATCTTTGCATAGGCAATGACCTGTTCGTCTAATAGGATATAGGCAGGATTGTTCTGGAATAGTTCGGATACGTACTCAATGAATTTTTTTGATGGCTTGATCTTGCTGTCTTCAAAATCATCCGCAATGGCTTTCCCATCACCTTGACCAACATGCTCATAGAAATACCGTTCTAATTTCGATGCATCATTCTGGAAGAATATTGGCGTATCGGTATAGAATTCGGCGTACTGTTTATCGAGAAGTGGTTCTTTTTTGCTGACTTTATAGTTATGTAGATAGGCACAGGAATACGGGTGCAGATTCTTTTCATAGACGGCGGTACTCATATCACATAGAAAGTGTTTGTAGGAATAGGCCTGATAAGATGGATGTGTGACATCGTGATAATTCCCATGAATAAAGGTATTCACAAGAAATGGCATATCGGTACGCGTCGCTTTTTCCCATTGCTTCAGTTCAACGATGATGAAGTTCTTGTTTTTATTCTTGTCCTGACCGCAGACCAAAAAATCAATGCGCTTGGAGGTGCTTGGGATGTTGTATTCAATCAAGATCCAACACGTATCAGGAATCTTAGACAGGCGGACGATGGTACCCATTCGGTACAGGGAGTTGTTCCATGACCGTTTCTCGCTGGGAGAAACAGTATGGCCGACCTTTTCAATGAAATTCTGTTCGATTTTATCTGCGATTGAATTGTTATCGACGTCGTTCTGGAAACCCGTTACAGAATTCTGATAAATAATCATTTCATCAGAACCTCCCTCTTATCCGTATTACAGCGAACTGTGCATTTAATAATAAATTCGATAAGGATGTGGAAAATCCTGCTTGATTGCGCACTATTTGGATAGAAGGCACAAGAAACAGACTTCATCCGCCTCGCAAGCTTGGCACCTTCTTCAGAAGGGAAGGTTTTTTGTCGGCTTAGAGGCCGAAGGCGTAGCCTGTGAGGGCCATGGAGCCGAGATTACGGACATTGTTGAAGATGTAGGGGGACTCGCCTCGGGAGGCGCCGAGGATGTAGAACAGGGGCAGGAAATGGTCGGGCGTCGGGACGGCGTAGTCGGCGTCGGGGTGGCAGTGGTAGTCGATGACGGCTTCGTCATCGCGCGCCTCGATGGCCGACTTGATGGCCGCATCAAAGCGGTCGGCGGCGGGATTGCCGTATTCATTCTCCCATTCGACGAGGCGCAGGTTGTGGACGACGTTGCCGCTGCCCATGATGAGGAAGCCCTTCTCGCGGAGGCTGGCGAGCTTTTGGCCGAGCTCGTACGACCGGCGCGCGTCGATGAGGCCGTTGACGGAGAGCTGGACGACGGGGATGTCGGCCTTGGGGAAGATGTGGACGAGGATGCTCTAGGCGCCGTGGTCGATGCCCCAGCTGTCGTCGACTTCGACGCCCTCGCCGAGCAGGTCGGTGACCGCGCGCGTCAGGTCGGCGCAGCCTGCCGGCTCGTACTTGAGGGCGTAGAGCTCCTTGGGGAAGCCGTACATGTCGTAGACCTGGCGGGGCTTTGCGGCGCTCTGCACGAGCGTGCCGCGCGTGTACCAGTGCGCGGAGACCATCAGGATGGCCTTGGGCTTGCCGAACTCTGCAAGGATGCGCTCTCCGAGGCGGCGGTAGGTCTCGGTCAATTCGTTGTGGTCAAGTGCGATCATCGGGCCGCCGTGGCCGACGAAAATAGCGGGCATCTTTTTCATGGGGATTCCTCTTTTCTCGCTGTATTTCAACAAAAGTATCGTTTCTGTACTAACTATCTTGTCTATATTATAGGAATCGTGTAGAATGTTGACAAGAAGGTAATTTTGCTTGACTAGGTATCAAGTGCTTGCGTATTGGAGGATTCATATGGCGAAAGATTTGTTTGGCATCTGCCCGTTTGTGACGTCGCAGAAGATCTTGCAGGGGAAGTGGGCGATCCTTGTGTTGCACGAGCTGAGTCAGGGCACGCGGCGCTTCAATGAGCTCGAGCGCGGGCTGCAGATCACGCATGCGACGCTGTCCTCGCAGCTCAAGTCGCTCGAGCGCGAGGGCATCGTGCGCCGCACGGTCTATGCGGAGGTGCCGCCGCGCGTCGAGTACAGCCTGACGGACATCGGCCGGAAGTTCGCGCCGGTGCTCGAGAGCATCCGGGCATGGGGGACGGACTACATCGACTACCTGCATGCCAACCGACCGAAAGTCGGCTGATAGTCGGACGGTCGGACCGTCCGACTGCCGACTGATGGGCAGCGGTCCGACTGCTGCCCTATCCATTTGGTCCATAGATCCTGTTCTCAAAAAGAGGCCCGACTTGCCGGGAGAGATGGCGAGTCGGGCCTTTCTTGGATTGTTCGGGGCTCCGAGGGGGATTCGCTGCACCCGTTTGAGCCATGTTTTTGTCGGGGGAGCAGTCGGGAGGGGGATCCCGCTGCTCCCATGAAGTCTAGAAGTCGATGGATTCGGTAGGACAAAGGGATGGTATGGTGTCAGTTGTTGTCTTTCGGCATCTCTTCGAGCGTCAGGCCTGCCTTGCGCTCCTGGTTGCCGCGCTGGATGGTCAGCTCGACCTTGTCGCCGACGTTGTGCTCGGCGATCTTGGCGCGCAGGTCGGAGACGCCCTTGATCTCTGCGCCGTCGATGGCGGTGATGACATCACCCTTGCGCAGGCCTGCCTTGTCGGCCGGGCCGCCGGGGACGACCTGGAAGAGGTAGACGCCCTTCTTGAGGTTCAGCTGGTAGCCGTAGCGCGCGGCGCTCTGCTGGTCAAAGATGGAGACGCCGAGGTAGGGGCGCGGCACGTAGCCTTTCTCCATGATGGCAGAGATGATGTTCTGCACGGCGTTTGACGGGATGGCGAGGCCGATGCCCTCGACGCCATTGGCGACGATCTTGGCACTGTTGATGCCGATGACCTTGCCGTCCATGTTGACGAGCGCGCCGCCGGAGTTGCCCGGGTTGATGGCGGCATCCGTCTGCAGGAGCTTGATGCGCGCGTCGCCGTCGCCGAGCGTGCGGTTGAGGGCACTGACGACGCCGCTCGTCACGCTGCCCTGGAACTCAAGGCCCATCGGGTTGCCGATGGCGATGACGGACTCGCCGACGACGGTCGCATCGGAGTCGCCGAAGTCGGCCGTCGGCAGGTTGCCGTCATCGACCTCGACGACCGCGAGGTCCGTCAGCGCATCCGCGCCGACGAGCTTGCCCGGCAGACTGCGGCCGTCGGCGAGCGAGACGATGAGCTCGCTCGCACCGTCGACGACGTGGTTATTCGTCACGATGTAGCTCTTGCCGCTGTCGTTCTTGAAGATGACGCCGGAGCCGACGCCCTGGCTCTCGACGGGATTGTTGAAGAAGTCGCGCGCGACGGCCTTGTTGGTGATGCCGACGACGGACGGGCCGACGGCGGCCGCGGCGCGGACGGTCGGCGTGTTGCGCGCATCCGACAGGTTGTCGAGGTTGGCCTGCTGCGTCTGCTGCGTGCTGCTCGAGGCGCTGCTCTTCGACGGCGCCTGTGACGAGCCGCAGCCGGCGAACGCCGTGGCCGACAGTGCGACGGCCAGCGCGATGGCGAGCTTCTTGGATTTATTGGCATTCAGTTTCTGAAAGAACGATTTCATGGTATTCCCTCCAATCAATCGGGCAATCGGACGGAAGAGTCGGGGGATTGGCGATTGGTGCTAGTCGATGATGCCTTGCGGCATCGCTTTCTTTATCCTGAGGATACGACGCGCAGAAGGAAATCAGCTGAAAAGGCGCGATTTTTTTCTCAGAATCCGATGTGTCGACAGTCCGGCTGTCCGACGACACGCCTTTTATGTGAATCGCCCATCGAAAAAGTCCAGTGCTGGACTTTTTCGACGGGCGACGTATCACTGCTGTTCTGCGTACTCGGGGAAGGCGATGGAGTTCTCTTTGAAGATGTGGATGAAGACATCGTCGAAGAGCTCTTCCATGACCGTGTAGGTGCGGCGGAAGGTCGGGCAAGCATCAGCCGGCGCGGTGAAGTTGTCCGTGAGCTCCTGGATTTCCTTGATGATGTCGCCGGCGCCCGTGTGCTCATTCTCGAGCTCCTGCACGAGGGCGAGCGTCTTCTCGTCCGGGTGCGGATGCTGGCGCATCAGCGGGAAGACGAGCTGCTCTTCCTTGGCGAAGTGCTCTTCGAGCTCGGCTTTGAGGCCTGCATAGAGGTGGTGGAGGCGCGTGAGCATCTCGCCGTGGTGCGGGTAGTGGACGATGAGGATCTTGTTGAGCAGCTGCTCCGTCTCGGCCATGAGCTGGCGGTCCGTGACGTGGTGCGTCGCCTCGAGGTCATCGAGCATCTCGAGGACCGTCAGGTCCTTGAACGACTCGATGTCGGCGTGCACGTCCTTCGACTTCGTCGGACGGGCTGCGACTGCATTGAGGTCAGCGAGGAACTTCTCGACATCGAGCCCCTTCTCGCGGACGGCGATGGAGATGGCCTCGTGACCGCCGCAGCAGTAGTCGAGGTGGAGGTTATTGAGGAAGCCAATCGTGTTCGGGTGCTCCTTGACGACGTCGGCCAGTGTCATATCTTTCGTGATCATGGGTATCGCTCCTTTATCTTCGCTGTATCTGTGTTACCGTGTGTGTTTTTCTATCAATCCCATTTGATTCTTGTTCTCTGTTCTTGGAACATCTTCAGTATAAGGGGAGAAGAGGACCTTCTTCTGTAACATCTGGTACAGGACAAAAAAGTGGCCCGAAAAAGTCGGGGATTGGACTTTTTCGGGCCTTCTTATGGGCACGGCTTGACCGGCAGCGTTCATGCATCCGTTGCCTGATGCTGATGACATGCCCCCAGGTATCGTTCATCGACTTGAGCCCGTTGATATCGAACACCACGAAGGTGATGTCGGACTGCTCCGCGATGGTCTTGCAGTCGCGGTCAAAGGCGGAGCGATTGAGGACGCCTGTAAGGTCATCGAGGAAGGCGAGCCTCCCTGAGCTTGCGGTGCCAGGAGCGGAAGGAAACGTAAGCGAGGAACCCAGCCGTGATAAGGGCAAACAGGAAGAAGACGAGCGCATAGAAGTTGTCCGCGAAGAGTCGGCGCTGCAGGGCTGCACCCGAGCCGACGGAAGAGGCAGCATTGAGCCGTGCAAGGCGCGCAGCAGCATTGTCCTGTCCCGTGACCATGAGCGTCTTGCACGCACTGCCGTCGGGCAGCGGCACCCAGAGGACCGCCGTGACCGCGCCAGACTCGGATGCAGCATAGATGGTCTGACCATCTATGCTGACCTCGACCGAGTCGCGTGGGCTGACGAATTCCAGCACGGACCCATTCGGCAGGTCCTCCGGCAGCATTACTGTGCAGCGAGCACCGTCCGACTGCCAGTCTCCCGCCAGATTCATGATGGGCCCGTTTGCATCCAGCATATCGACATCATCGAGCGGCTGCCAAGCTACGAGCAGCACCGGCAGCACGACGACCAATCTCCATAACAAGCCATTCCAAGGTATATGTCCTGGTCCCTTTCCCTTTTTTTGCATTTTTCATCACCGATTCCTGGCCGCATGTGTAAACGTGTTCTACTTTGATTCTAGGCGAAGAGCGATATGGCGTTAACTCATTTGGTGCCTGTTCCTGTCTTGTTGGGACATCTTATTCTTGACATATGTCATGATAAGACCTATGATAATTATAGATGACATATGTCAAGAATATAAGTCGAGGTGAAGGATATGGGACGATCGGCCAAGGCGCGGCGCGTCTGCATCATGCCTCGGCATGCGCGCTTTGCGCCGCAGCCGGATGAGGCCAAGGCGCCCGTGCGGATGGAAGTCGAGGACTATGAATGCATCCGCCTCATGGACTACTTGGGCATGACGCAGGAAGAATGTGCCGAGCAGATGGGCGTGGCCCGCACGACGGTACAGGCCATCTACATGCGGGCACGGCGCCGCCTGGCAGGTGCTCTCGTCGAGGGGCGCCCTCTGGAGATTACCGGCGGGAATTTCGAGCTCTGCCCACGGGCCGACCACGCATGCGGCAGGCGATGCCACAAGACGCTGTCCGACATCTCGACCGTCCTGCCGACGGATTCGCCGACTGTTTTAAACACAGAGATGCAGAAAGGAAGGATTACGATGCGACTGGCAATCCCCTATGACGACGGTCAGGTCTTCCAGCACTTTGGCCGCAGTGAGCAATTCAAACTCTATGAGGTGAACGACGGGACAGTCGGACCATCCCGCATCCTCGAGAACAACGGGGCCGGGCACGGCGCTCTGGTCACGCTGCTCGCGCAGGAACACGTCGATGTGCTGATCTGCGGCGGCATCGGTGCAGGCGCACAGAATGCCCTGAAGGAAGCGGGCATCCGCTTCTACGGCGGCGTACAAGGCGAGGCCGACAAGGCAGCAGCCGACTTTGCAGCGGGACGCCTTGCCTATGACCCCGCCGTCCACTGCGAGCACCACGGCGAAGGCCACGACCATGGTCATGGCCACAACTGCCACCATCAGGATTGAGAGGGGTGTATGGGCATGAAAGCAGATTGTGCCAACTGCAGGACGCATGCGTGCTACACCAAGGGCGTCAACTGCACGGGCGTGGATGAGGCCGATATCCTTGCAGCGTACTCAGAGGAAGAGCGCCGGATCATGAAGGCGGCGGCCTATGTCGAGGGTACCTTCTACAGCAACATCACGCGGCTGGAGGAGACGGCGGAGTTTGCCAAGGCGATGGGCTATCAACGGCTCGGCCTGGCCTTCTGCATCGGACTCAATGCCGAGGCGCGCTACATCGCGCGTTTCTACACGAAGCAGGGCTTCGAGTGCTACAGCGTCTGCTGCAAGAACTGCAGCTTCGCCAAGAAAGAGCTCGGTCTCAAGCAGGTCAAGCCGGAGCTAGACCACGAGGCCATGTGCAACCCGAAGTTCCAGGCAAAGTTCCTTGCCGATAAGGGCGTGGAGCTCTTCATCTCCTGCGGGCTCTGCGTCGGACATGACGCGCTCTTCAACGCCGCCTGCCCCGGCCCCGTCACGACGCTCGTCGTCAAAGACCGCCTGCTGGCCCACAATCCCCTCGGTGCCATCTACTCGCGCTACTGGAAGCGCAAGCTCGGCATCATGGATGAAAATGAAGTCTAAGCGCCAACAAAAAGTCCAGCGCTGGACATTTTCGCAGGAAACTGCCCACATAGGATAAGAAAGGCCATGCATCATACGATGCATGGCCTTTCGCACGGTCTATCGGTCTGTGGTTGGCAAAAAAGCAGGTATCAGAGCAGTGCCTCGATGTCGGCGGCGATGGCTGCCGGCTCTTTCGTCGGCTCGAAGCGCTTGACGACGTTACCCTCGCGGTCAATGAGGAACTTCGTGAAGTTCCACTTGATGCCGTCGCCTTCGAGGTACTCGGGGAAGTTCTTCTTGAGGACGTCCTCGAGGATAGCAGCGTTCGGATGCTCCTTGTCGAAGCCCTCGAAGCCCTTTTCCTTCGTGAGGTACTGGAAGAGCGGCTGTGCCGTCTCGCCGCGCACGTCGCCCTTCTCGAAAATCTGGAACGTCACGCCGTAGTTGTAGCGGCAGAACTGCTGGATCTCCTCGTTGCTGCCCGGGTCCTGTGCAGCGAACTGATTGCACGGGAAGCCGAGGATCTCGAGCCCCTTATCCTTGTAGGCGAGGTAGAGCTTCTGCAGAGCCTCGAACTGCGGCGTGAAGCCGCACTTGCTGGCCGTATTGACGATCAGCAGGACCTTGCCCTTGTAGTCAGCCAGTGACTTCTCCTTGCCCTGACTCGTCTTGACGGTGAAATCATAGATACCCATGAGAATCTTCCTTTCTCTTGTTGCGCGCAATGCGCTTCTATCTCTTTATCGTTGCGTTCACGGCGGCGCTCGGCCTGCCGCATGTCTTTCTCATTGCTATGGTTCCAGTATACGGGATGATTTGCACTTTGTCAAATCAAATTTTGCAATACAAGAATAAACCTGAATCATCGTCGGATGAATATGGTATAATATTAACATATCGTATTATCGAGTCGGAGGGATACAAATGAAACAGACCTACAAAAAACTGGCCAGACTGCTGATGACGACGATGATGACCGGCGGGCTGATGCTCGCGGGGCAGACGGGCATGGCAGCGCCTGCGCAGCCAACGGTCAACGTGGACGCGGCGACGAAAGGCATGCCGAACCATGTCGCGAGCAAGGTGCTCGATGTCAAGGCAGACAAGACAGAAGTCGGACTGATCTCGAACGTCGTCTATGAGCAGGTGCCGAGCCGTGGCTATGCGAATGTGCCGATGCAGATGGACATCCTGCAGCCGAAGACGCAGGCGAAGAAGCCGGCCATCCTCTTCGTGACGGGTGGCGGCTTCATCAACGCCAACAAGGACAATGGCATCCAGCTCCGCATGCACCTCGCGGAGCACGGCTATGTGGTCGGCAGCATCAACTACCGCGTCGCGCCGACGGCGAAGTTCCCAGAGCCGCTTGAGGATGTCAAAGCGGCCATCCGCTTCCTCAAGGCGAATGCCGACCGCTTCGGCATCGATCCCGCGCGCGTCGGCATCGTCGGCGGCAGTGCTGGCGGCTACCTGACCGCCATGGCCGGTACGACGAGCGGCACGAAGACCTTCGACAAGGGCGAGAACCTCCAGGTCACGAGCGATGTCAAGGCCGCCGTCGACCTCTACGGACTGTCCGACCTCACGCAAGTCGGCTCCGACTACTCCGAGGAAGTCCAGGCGAAGCACCGCTCGGCCGGCGCGACGGAAGCCCTCTGGGTCAACGGCTCGCCTGTCTTCGGCGGCCGTGACGGCGGCATCCTCGCTGACAAGAAAGCAGCTGAGGCCGCCAATCCCATCCACTACATCAGCAAGACGAGCGCCCCGATGCTCTTGATGCACGGCACCGCCGACAGCGTCGTCTCCCCGAGCCAGACCGACCTGCTCTATCAGGCCCTGCAGCAGAACGGCATCCCGAGTGAGCGCTACCTCGTCACCGGCGCCGCACACGGCGGCAAATACTGGGTCCAGGAGCCCGTGCTCAACATCATCACCGACTTCTTCGACCGCTATCTCAAATAATATTTCACTGTCCCCTGATTGATAGGAATCATTCTGATCAGTCAGGGGACTTCTGTCATGCCTGTCATCAGTAGCAGAAATGCGGCCAGGAATCTTCTCACTTCAGTCAGGAGAGGAATGGCCGCAACGGTAGTCACTTGGAATACTGATTCTGGATGTATTTTGCGACTACTTCCTTGCTCATGTTGCCAAGTGTGCTCATATAGTAGCTGCGTGACCAGATATGACCACCCCAGAGCTCGATGGCCCGGTCGAGGTTGTCGAGGATGAAGATGCGGTCCGCCATGCTCCGGCGCATGGAGTCGTGGTAGAAGGCGGCAAAGCGCGTCGCATCCTTCTTGATGCTGTCGCAGGCGAGCTTCGCCTGGTCGAAATACGCCGTGATGGTGCGGCGGCGTTCACCGGGCTCCACCTCTAAGGAGCCAATGCCGGCCTTCATCGTGATGTTGGGGATGTGAATCTCATTGTTGACCGCCTGGCAGAGGTCACGAATCTTGATCTCGAGCCCCTGAAGTGGCACGAAGAGCGCGAAGTTGTCGCCTGAGAGGCGCGTGATATACGACGAGGGGAACTTGCTCTTGAGCATCTGCCCGATCTTGCGCAGCATGCGGTCGCCCTCGTAGAGGCCGTGCGTCTCGTTGTAGACCTTGAAGTTCGTGAGATTGAGGTAGACCGGGCAGTAGAGCATGCCCGTGTCGTCTGGCTGCCGCTTGGCGCGCTGCGCATCGATCTTCTTCTCCACGCGCTGATAGAACGCGTGCATGTTCAGAAGGCCCGTGACCGGGTCGAGGTCACTGACGGCCATGCTGCGCTCCTTGTTGACGAGGTTCAGCATCCAGACTTTGCCAAAGCCCGGCACCGTGCCATTCTGGAACGTCCCCTCGACGTGGAGGTAGACGCCCTCCTTCGTGTAGCAGCGGAAGGCGAGGAACGCATATCCCTCCGTTGCCTCCCCGTGCCGGCTGTTCATGCGGGCCTCGAGGGGCATGTAATCATCCGCTTCCATGAGCCCCGCAAAGCGCCCCTTCGTCAGCTGGTAGAACTCCTGCTCCGTCTTGCACTGGTAGAGCTTCAGCATCTCCTTGTTGACAAAGAGGATCTGCTCCTCCGCGCTCTGCCGGACCAGGCACACCCCTCCCGCAATCATATCGTAATAGCGATGCAGTTGTTTCTTGATTGGCTCCGCGTCCATGCCGATGTCTCCCTTTCGCGCGCCCCGAATCCCCCCGCAGGACGCGCCACATTTTGTCTATACATTAAAAGCAATTCGCTTTTGTTGCGCCATATCCCTGCCATTTCATCAAGAAAGTTTTTGCACAGGGATTTGTATAGGTAAGTTGCTATGATTTGTATAACTCATTAAGTATTAGACCTATGAACCATGTGCTCCTATAATGGAACCATAAACAGTCAATATTATGACGATTGTGTATCTTCGAGGAGGGGTTTCGATGAGTCGACTGCAGCGTGGTGTTTTGACGTTGGGATTGCTGGCAGTGCTGTGGCTCTGTCCGGTGCCGGCGGGGCTTGGGGCAGGAGCCTGGCATCTGTTTGCGATTTTTGCGGCGGTGATCGTGGGCTTCATCCTGCAGCCGATGCCGCTTGGCGCGGTGGCGCTGGCCGGTGTCACACTGGCAGCTTTGACGAATACCATCAAGCCTGCTGAGGCATTGGCCGGCTACAGCAATACGACCATCTGGCTGATCGTCAGCGCATTCCTGTTTGCCAAGGGCTTCATCAAGACGGGACTCGGCAGGCGCATCGCGTATCAGCTGATCCGACTCTTCGGCAGCAGCAGTCTCAAGCTCGGCTACACGCTCGTTCTCAGCGACTTCATCATCAGTCCGGCAACGCCGTCGAACACGGCGCGGTCTGGCGGCATTATGTTCCCGATTGTCCGCAGTCTGGCATCGGTCTTCGGCTCGGAGCCGGGCGCGACGGCACGAAAGATTGGCGCGTTCCTCATGGTCGTCTCGTTTCAGGCAGATGCGCCGATTGCAGCAGCTTTCTTGACAAGCTGTGCGCCGAATCCTCTCATGGCGCAGCTCGCAGCCGACACGGCAAACGTCACGCTGAGCTGGAGCTTCTGGGCGACGGCCTGCATTGTGCCGGTCATCCTGTCGATGATCATCATCCCACTGTTCCTCTACCATTTCTATCCGCCAGAGATCCGGCAGACGCCGCAGGCGCAGGTCATGGCCAGCAAGAAGCTGCAGGAGATGGGACCGATGTCGCGCGACGAGAAGATCATCAGTTGCATCTTCATCGGCGCGCTGCTGCTCTGGAGCACCTCACAGTACACGCACGTCAACGCGACAATCGCGGCGCTGCTCGGCGTGACGGTCATGCTGATGACGAACGTCCTCAACTGGAATGACGTCCTGACGGAGAAGGGCGCCTGGGACGGCATGATGTGGATGGGTGGCATCGTCGGACTGGCCAGCGCGCTCAACAAGATTGGCTTCATCCCGTGGTTTGCGGAGTCGGTCACAGCGGCGCTGTCCGGCGTGTCGTGGACGGTCACGCTCGCCATCCTGTTCCTTGTTTACCTTTACAGCCACTATGCGTTCGCCAGCCTTTCCGGCCATGTGACGGGCATGTATGCGGCTTTCCTCGCCGTGGCTGTCGCCGCAGGAGCGCCGGTCTACCTCGCGGCCATCGGCCTTGCCGTTCTGTCGAACCTCATGGCCGGCCTCACGCATTACTCGACCGGCGCCGCGCCCATCTTCTTCGGCGCGGGCTTCGTCTCGCAGAAAGACTGGTGGCGCCTCGGCTTCCTCTGCTCCGTCATCAACTTCGCCATCTGGATCGGCATCGGCGGTCTCTGGTGGAAATTCCTGGGCATCTGGTGAAAAAAGAGCCTGCCTGCAACGTATGCATTGCAGACAGGCTCTTTTTGACGGTACGGCAAAAAGTCCAGCACTGGACTTTTTGGATTAAACTAGGTGGTCCAGCATCTTGTAGAGTTCGCCCTTGAAGGCAGTGATTTCATCGGGGGTGAAGTTCAAATTCCGTTCACTGAGGTAGCAGCGCATCTGCTCGGGGACTTTGCTGACTTCCTCTTTGAAGGCCTGCCCCTTCTCGGTCAGGCGGGCTTCGACGACGCGCTCGTCGATGGTGCTGCGGTGACGCTCGATGTAGCCGAAGCTTTCGAGCTTCTTGAGCACGGGCGTCAGGGTGCCGGAGTCGAGGTAGAGGATATCGCCGAGTTCGTGCACGGAGATTTCCTTCTTCTCCCAGATGACCATCATCGTGACGTACTGGGTGTAGGTCAGGCCAAGGGCTTTGAGGAAGGGATGGTAGGCCGCGACGATCTTGCGCGCGCAGGCGTAGAGCGGGAAGCAGAGCTGCTTATCGAGCAGCAGGAGATCTTCTTTTTCGTTTTCGGTTGCCATAGTATATTCCTTTCATGCGTGTCATGCGTGGATTGCATCGATTCTTTGATTTTATTGTATCAAATTTTCTTGGCTTTGCAAAATGGATTCTCCCAACAAAGTTTAGCAAAATGGATGGAGCAGGAAAAGCCGCAGAGCGGCTTTGTGCAGAGTCCGACTCTTTCAGTGAGTGTCGGGCAAGGGCAGTGCGGCGCTCGCGCGCAGGGCATCGACGGTTTCCATGACGGCTTGGGAGATGGCGAGATGTTCGTCGATGCTCTGTGTGTCTCGCTCGGCAAAGAGGCGCGCGATGGCTTGGAACTCGTGGACCATGCGGTGCGCGTAGCGGTTCTCGCGGAATGTCTTCGTCGTGCCGCCTTGAGCGACCGTGACGCTCGGCAGCTCGTTGGGCGCGCCGTCGACGCGCAGCCAGCCGTCCTCGCCCTGCACGGTGAAGAAGCCAGGACTCGCGCTGTCCTTCGCACCGACAGCCGTGGCGAAGAAGTCCTTGTAGCGCAGCGTCGCGACGCCTGAGGTGTCGATGCCGTTGAAGCCGCAGTTCGCCGTGTAATGGGCCTCCTGCGGCTTGCCAAACAGCGCGATGATCAGGTTGAGGTTATAGATGTTGATGTCGTAGAGTGCACCGCCGAAGCGTGCGGGGTCGAAGGCGGGCAGGACTGTGCCCGCGCGGTAGGCATCGTAACGGCTCGAGTACTGCGAGTAATTGGCCTGCACGGCGCGGATGCGGCCGAGCTTCGGCAGGGCCTCGCGGATGACGGCAAAGTTCGGCAGGAAGAACGGCGTGACCGCCTCGATGATGAGCCGTCCCTGCTTCTTGGCCAGCGCGCGCATGGCGGTAACATCGCTGCCGCACGGCGCAAAGGGCTTCTCCATGATGACATCATGGCCGCCGCGCAAGGCCATCTCCGCATAGGGCACATGCACGTGATTGGCCAGCCCAACGTAGACGGTATCGCAGTCGCTCGCGAGCAACGCCTGCATATCCGTGTAGACATGCGGGATCTGCCACTCTGCCGCGAGGCGCTCTGCCTTTTCGCGGCTCTGCGGCCGTGCAAACACGCTGTCTACCGTAATCTCCGGCACCTCGCGCAGCGCCAAGAGCGCATCCTGCACGATCTTTCCCGTGCCAAGCATGGCTAATTTCATGAGAATCCCTCCTACCAGATTGGCGGTCTAACTATATCATATTTTCATTCGACGGTCCGCAGCTCCTTCCCTGCCTGGATGTGCCAAAGCCGCCATTCCTATTGGTTGCCACTGAAATGTTGACAGATATTTCCCAGATGATACAATGAATCCATAGTTGTAATTAATTCTATTACATATTGTAAACGATACGATTCAGGTAATGGAGATGGAGACAGTGAAGTATTTACAGATTTTGACCGAAGAGATCCACTCGGTCGTCGTGGCAACACTCAACGAAGAAGGACGCCCGGAGACGCGCGTCATTGACATGATGCTCTACGATGAGCAGGGGCTCTACTTCTTGACGGCCCGCGGCAAGTCGTTCTACCATCAGCTGATGCAGCAGGGATATGTCAGCCTATCGGGCACGAAAGCAAAGCGGGCCGTGCGCGTCGACGGCAAAGTCCGGAACATCGGCCACAAGAAGCTGGCGGAGATTTTCGTCCACAATCCCTACATGGGGAAGATCTATCCGGGCGATACGTGCGAAGTACTCGAGGTCTTCCAGCTCTACGAGGGGACAGGCGAGTTCTTTGATATCTCGAATCCCGCGCATATCGAGCGCGGCAGCTTTGTCATTGGCAAGGCGACAGACGTCGCGACAGGCTATCAGGTCAGCAAAGCCTGCATCGGCTGTCGGCGCTGCTTGTCCGTCTGCCCGCAAGCCTGCATTACCATGGGAGAGAATGATTGCGCTCATATCGAGGGCTCACACTGCCTGAGCTGCGGCCGCTGTGCCGAAGTTTGCCCGGTACAGGCGATTCATCGTCCTGAAAAATAAATGTAATATCTACGTTGACATCAAAGATGGAGCGTGCTATAGTAGAAACCGCAAGATGTAATAAAATATATTACAAAAGTTTCACGACAAGAGAACGGCGGCTTGACCGGCTGCCGATAGGAGGAATATCCCATGAAACACGCAAAATCTTTGATCCCGGCTATCCTGGCTGTCGGCGTCATGACAGGGGCACCGGCCCTGATGACGGAACCTGCCTACGCAGCAGAGGCCAGCCAGCAGGCCGTAGCAGAGCAGCAGCCGGTCGCAGCGAGCAACGGTGTCCACACCTTTCTGCCGAATGTCAACGCCATCGACCATGAGATTGCAGCACTGAAGGACTACCAGAAGAAGGAGAGCGGCACCGTCTTCACGGGTAAAGGCCAGGACGCTGCCGCGCAGAAGCTCACCTACCTGCGCAAGGTCAAGGAGCTCGTCTATGAGAGCAAGGACAAGGCAGACTTCCTCCGGAAGGTCAAGACAGCTTTCCCAAACTACGCCGGTGAGAGCGACCTGGAGATGACGGCAGCAGCCCTGTTCCCGGAGAAGCAGGAAGCGCCAATCCCAGACACAGGCTCGGCGCAGGACATCGCGGCCATCAAGAAGGTCATCTACCAGTATGCGGATTCCATCACGAATTACGACCTGAAGGAAGCGGAGCGCATCTGGCAGACGGACGACCGCACGACATTCATCCACCCGCGCGGAAATGAGTACGGCTGGAAGGCCATCCGCGACCACTTCTACGGCACGACGATGCACGAGCACTTCAGCAAGCGCCATCTCTATGTCCGCGACATCAGCATCCAGGTCTACGGTGACTCGGCTGTCGCTGTCTTCTACTGGGATTTTCCGGCGGTCTTCCGTACAGACGGGACGGAAGTCACGACGCACGGCCGCGAGACGCAGGTCTACGAGCGCACGAAGGATGGCTGGAAGATCGTCCACGTCCACTATTCGCAGATGCCGATCACGGGAGAGAAGCAGGGATTCTGAAATCGCCCCAAGAACTAAAGAGAAGAAGAGGTGGTTACCATGTTTGGTTTTTCTGATAAAGTCATATATCCAGAAGCCGCTCCCTATGAGGAGCAGCTGGCGGTGCTGAAGGATAAGCTCGCGCAGGCGGACGCGGTGCTCGTGGGGGCCGGGGCGGGCCTCTCGACAGCAGCCGGACTATCGTACGGCGGTGCGCGCTTCCAGAAGTACTTCGCGGATTTTGCCAAGAAGTACGGCATCCACGACATGTACACGGGTGGGTTCTACCCCTTCCCGAGCCCGGAAATCTACTGGGCGTGGTGGAGCCGCCATATCTATTTCAATCGCTATGTCGATGCACCGAGCGATGTCTATCCGACCTTGCGGCATCTTGTCGAGGACAAGGACTACTTCGTGCTGACGACAAATGTCGACCACCAGTTCCAGCGCAGCGGCTTCGACAAGCGGCGGCTCTTCTACACGCAGGGTGACTACGGCCTGTTGCAGAGCGTGCAGCCGGAAGTGGCAAAGACGTACGATAACCGCGAGATGGTCGAGGCCATGCTCGAGGCACAGGGCTTTGTCCGTGGGGCAGACGGCATCTTTGAGGTGCCGTCATCGGGCAAGCTCAAGATGGTCGTGCCGAAAGAACTCGTGCCGGTCTGTCCGGACGATGGCCGTGCGATGATGGTCAGCGTCCGCTGCGACGGGCGCTTCGTCGAGGACGAGGGCTGGCATGCGGCGCATGCGCGCTACAAGGCGTTCCTCGCCGCGCATGAAGACGATGCCATCCTCTATCTGGAGCTCGGCGTCGGACTCAATACGCCGGTCATCATCAAGTATCCATTCTGGTACTACACGAAGATGAATCCGAACGCATTCTACACTAGCATCAACCTTAGCGGCGCAGCGTGTTCATCTTCCATCCGCAAGCGCAGCCTTTGCATCGAGGCCGATATCGGCAAGGTCCTGCACGACCTCTCCCGCATGGGGAAGGTGCCGTCTGGAGAAGGAGTGATCGTATGACACAGGAGGAACAGCGCCTCTGGCTCATCCACTATCTGCAGCGGGAGATGCCGGAATACGCGCATTACGGCATCACTGACGATGAAGCAGGGCAGTGGCATCTCCTGCGCGCGCTCTTCAACGTGCGGCCGCCTGCGCCGGTAACGCAGAAGTTCCAGCGCATCGAAGGGGAGCTCTTGAAGACGATGACGGCGGCCAAGGGCATCGTCAATGGCATGGCGCTGCCAGCATCTGGTCTAGACTCCCGCCTTGCGCTTTGGAAGGGCGACATCACGCGACTGCGCATCGATGCCATCGTCAATGCGGCCAACAGCCAGATGCTCGGCTGCTTCCTGCCGAACCATAACTGCATCGACAACATCGAGCAGACGATGGCAGGCGTCGAGATGCGCTACGACTGCTACAAACTCATGCAGGCACAGGGCCACGATGAGCCGACAGGCAAGGCCAAGATCACGTCTGGCTACCATCTTCCCGCGCGCTTCGTACTGCACACGGTAGGTCCCATCGTGCAGGGCAGCCTGACAGATGAGCACCGCAGGCTTCTGGCCTCGTGCTACGAGTCCTGTCTCACGCTTGCAGCAGAGCATGGTCTCAAAGGCGTCGCCTTCTGCTGCATCTCGACGGGCGTCTTCCGCTTCCCGAAAGACGAGGCGGCCCATATCACCATCCGCACCGTGCGGCACTGGCTCGATGCGCATCCAGACGCCTCCATCGAACGCGTCGTCTTCGATGTCTTCGAGGACGCAGACCTGCTCCGCTACGAGCGCCTGCTCTACACATGACCCATCAAAAAAATAAAACGCCTGACCGGCTGGTCGGGCGTTTTGTTTGTAAGCGCTAAATAATACAGTGTATATACTCCCTCTCCGCCTTGTGGGATAATGGTCTCATATGAATGCATTAAGGCATGCGCCGAGAAATTTGGTAATATGAGGAAATATAGGAATCTCGGGAAGTCCGGGAAAATCGGTAATCCTCAGAAGCGGCGGTATGTGCCTCGGTGGACGCAGGGGGTATCCGTATGACGTCAGTTCGTCAGGCAAAACATCAGCATAATGTTCAGAAGTGGACGCAGATCATCATGGAGCAACGGGCCAGCGGTCTTTCCGGCCTGGCATATTGTCGCCGTGCAGGAATCAACTCCAAAACATTCTACTACTGGTAGAATGTTATCCAAAAGGAGCTTCTGGCCAGTAAGGCGCAATATGCAGATGTGGTGGAGACGTTGTCTCCTTCATCCGAACCACTAAAGCCGTCAAAAGTCGAGCATGAGACGAGTGCCCCAAAGACTCCGGCAACATCGGTGGAAGTTGCGCATGAGACGGTCGAGCCACCTGCTGAATCAACTCCGGCACTGCCCGAGCTACCTGAATCCACATCGCAGGAAGAGGTTCACTTCGTTTCATTGAAGTGCACAAGGCCGTCCTCTCAACCAGCGCAGTCACCACAGCCAGCTTTGGAGATCTCCTGTGGGACAACATGTATCACGGTAACAGAAGATACGCCGCCAAAACTTTTGCGACAGACTCTCTGTATCCTAAGGGACGTGTTCTCATCATGCTAATCCGAGAACTAACGGCGGATCATATCTATCTGACCTGTGGCCATACGGACATGCGGAAGTCCATCGACGGGCTTGCCGCCTTGGTTGTCTCGCGGTTCCATCTGGACCCGCACCAGCCGGCGCTTTTCTTGTTCTGCGGTCGTCGCAAGGACCGCATCAAGGGCCTGCTCTGGGATGAGACAGGCTTCCTGCTGCTCTACAAGCGCCTCGAAGATGGCAAGTATCAATGGCCGGATAAGAGCGCGAAGAACAGCGTCTCCAGCTTGAAAAAGAGAAGCTCGAGGCTTATTTCGCATGGCTTCAGGACATCGAGCCGCAAGTCCTGCCGAAGTCCAAGCTCGGCAAGGCCGTCCAGTACTCCCCGAACCATAAAGAAGCGCTCCAGGCCTTCCTGAAAAGCGGCAACGCTGCGCTCTCGAACAACATCTACGAGCGCGCCATCCGCAACTTCACCATCGGGCGTAAGAATTGGCTGTTCAGCGACTCCCCGAAAGGAGCCAAGGCCAGCGCCGTCGTCTACAGCATCATCGAGACTGCCAAGGCCAACGGATTGAATCCGTTCCAGTACCTCAAGTACCTCTTCGAGCACCTGCCAGACGCCGACATCCAGCGGCATCCAGAGCACCTCGACGACGTCCTGCCATGGAACGAGACCATCCAGCAAAACTGCAAATGAACCATCCAAGCTCCACTGCTCACGCAGCGGAGCTTTTTTGATGTGCATCTTAGCGATGATGAAAAAATGAGCTATCAGAGCAGTGGATTGATACACCGGATGATTTAGCGCTTACGGTAAGCTATCAAAGCAGTCGATTGATACACCAGGTGATTTAGCGCTTACGAAATGTCAACGGGTACGTGGGGGCATCTCCAAATGAAAATGGGATTATTATCGACCCCCCTATAGACAGGATTAAATAATCTTCAGCTGAAAGATGGAATCCATTAGGACAGGAGAAGCATCAGCTTTGGTCAACGTGATCAAGGCTGATTTTTTTTCGACAGAGCAAAAAATTCGACGGGTAAATTTCCTTTACCATGATGAAGGAAATTCACCCGTCGAATTTTTAATATCGTCTCGTATCGGCTCAGCCCTGATTCGGATTCCAGCTGCTGGCACCTAACGGCTCGATCGGATGCGAGTCGCTGAACGGAGCCCCGCAGTTCGGACAGCCTTTATTTTCACCGCAACTGTCGCAGTAGAGCGTGCCGCAGTTGCTGCACTCGTATAAGAGTTCCTGCTGTTCTTCCTTCTCCTGTGCACCGCAGTAGCTGCAGTCATCCTGCAGGACAAATGCATTCTTGTCCGCCATGATCATCACGTTCCTTTCTTTGCTCGGGGTAGTTCTGTTTCTAGTATCATTCAGCTGTTGCCCCAGGGGTTCGGGGGCGTTTGCTCTTTACAGTTAACAGTATACGGATTTGCCGCGACTATTTCTGTAACGTTAGCTACACAATCCAGATTTCCTTACCGACAATAGTGTGCTGGCATGACAGAGTACAGAGAAAAAATTCGACGGGTGAATTCCCTTTACTACGATGAAGGAAATTCACCCGTCGAATTTATACGTCATCCATGGTCAGAACGGGCAGTTCGTAGAACGTGACATAGTCGCCCTCGTCCGTCTCCCATCCCTCACAGTCACTGCACAACTGGTTCCTGAGGAGTTCTTATGAGCTAGTCTAAGGAGTAACTTGCCTGCAGCGTTAAGCCTTGCCGCGTCCAAAATGGAAATAGAAAACCCCTCAGAGCTGGCACTCTGGGGGGTTTTTGATTGGTCGATGATAGTTTACTCACATCGTTTTGCCTATGTATATTATACCTCTCCCCGTGCAGCCTAGTCAATGTTTACGAGCATAAAACAATCACCGGGATCGTTCGAGGCAATGAGATTTCACTGTAGCAGTTTACAGCTTTTGCAGTTTTAGAAGTGAAAGCTGCTCATTTCCAGATAATGGATTCTTCGAGGGGGCGACGACGTTTGTCGCGATGTGGTGCTTCGCCTCGGTAGCCGAGCGCAGTCATGCAGGCAACACCGAAGTGCTCGGGATCGTAGAGATGGTAGGTATCCGCTAAGACCGTCTCGACTTTATCCTTCGTGAAGCCTTCGACTGGGCAGGAGTCGATGCCGAGGTAGGCTGCTGCGAAGAGGACGTTGGCCATGACGATGTAGGCCTGCTTTGCCGACCAGTCGAAGGCCGAGCGCTCGGACTCGAGGATCTTGTGCTGGTCGCGGCAGAATCCCGTATAGGCCGTCTCGAACATGTTGTATGCCTGCTCGGGCAGTTCCATGATGTCGTGCGTGATGTGCTCAAGATAGGGCGAGCCGAAGGTGATATCCGCCTTTTTCCGTGCCAGGAACACCAGAAAATGGCTGGCATCTTGCAGCGCGGCGTCTGCACCCCAGGCATACGGCCGGATGGCCTGACGGATTTCCGGGTCCTGCAGGACGATGATCTTCCAAGGCTCAAAGCCGAACGACGTCGGTGCAAGGCGTGTTGCCTCTAGAATCGTCTGCATGTCCTCATCGCTGATTTTCTTGTCCCTGTCCCATGCCTTTGTCGCATAGCGGTACTTCAGGACCTGCAGCAAATCCTCACGGCGTAGCTTGGGCTGTGCCACCTTTACCGTTTCGATGATTGCTTTCTCGTTCATGTAATCGTCCCCTTCCTGTTGTCGTGTTCGCTAGAGTTTATTCTATCATGAAGATCGTCATTCGTATGTGACTCAGTATCTTTTGGGGTATCTTGCTGACGAGCGTGATACCGGATTGTCTCAGCATAGCAACTAGAAAAAATTCGACGGGTGAATTTCCTTTACCGTAATGAAGGAAATTCACCCATCGAATTTATTACTGATGCAGGTGTGTGAAGGGGGCGACTTGCACCAAGCAGGATTAGGACTCGAAGGTACCCTTGACGATGGCTTTGCCGTCTTCTACCATCTGCTGCCCTCTTGCCCAGACGTGTTGGAGCTCGAAGTCGTCGGTGATGACGATGAAGTCGGCATCACTCTGTGGGGCCAGGAGGCCCTTCTTTGGATAGATATGGAGTGCCTTGGCGACGTTGGTGCTGAGAATCTGGACGGCCTGGTCGATGGCGATGCCTTCTTCTTCGACCATATCGCGGAATTCTGTGAACATGGAATGCTGATCGCCGACGCCGACGCCAATCGGGTTACCGGCTTCATCGAACACCGGCATGCTGCCGTTGCCATCGGAGCTCATGGTGATATGGGAAAGAGGAACACCAGCATCGAGAGCTGCTTTTGCGGCTTTGCTCGGTTTCACGGCGTTTTCGGAGCCCGGATGGCTCGGGTCGATGCCGGAAGTGATGTCCATGTAGCCACCTTGTTTCGCCCATTCAATGCTTTCAGCAAAGAGGTGCTTATTGCGGTTGACATGCGTCGGCAGGAACTGTGTCTTAGGGATCTCGCCATCTTCTGTGATCTCGAAGAGGTATTTCATGCCGTTGCGGCCATCGCCCATATGCATATTGATGATGCCGGCTTTGCCGCTGATCATGCCGCCGACGCGCGTCTCGGCAGCGAGACGGCGGTAATCCTGTGCCGTTGGCTGACCGGAACGATGATCGCTCATGGCAATCTCGCCAGCACCGATGATCTTGTCGATCATGACGATATCCTTGCGGACACTGCCTGTGATGGTCGGTGTGGGCAGCTCGTAAGCACCCGTGTAAATATAGGTGGACAGGCCCTCGTATTCCAGACCACGCGCTTTGGCGAGCAGGCTCTCGACGTGGCGTGTTGTACCATCAGTACCGAGCAGGCCGCAGACAGTTGTGACGCCAGAGGTCGTTACTTTCGAGAGCAGTAGCTCCGGTGTGCGCGTATGGTAGCCGCCTTCACCGCCGCCGCCAATCATGTGGACATGGCCGTCAATGAAGCCTGGCAGTACACGTGCGCCCTTGAGGTCGATCTCGCGGCATTCGATGCCTTTCGGTGCTTCGATACCTTTGCCGATGCCGGCAATCTTCTCTCCGGCAATCAACAGGTCCTGGATTCCCTGGTCTTCAGGCGCGTAGAGATGCGCATTGCGCAGCATCGTGAAAAATGGCTGGTTCGACATAAAGTCATCATCCTCTCATGAAATTACTTGATGAACGTATTTTCGATATGTTGTTGAGATGTCTTAGATGAACAGCAGGATAAGGCGCATTGCCCAGATCGAGAGCAGTGCATTGATGAAGCAGATGCTGATGATTGCAACGTAGTGCTTGGTGTTGACGCCAGAGATACCGAGGCAGCGGCCGACATTCTGTACCGGATTGCCAATCAGGTAGATTGCCGGGACAAGGATCGTGAGCTGTGTCGGATCCAGTATGCCGCTCGTGAAGAGGCTCATCGCAACACCGATGCCACCACCCATGCTCATGATTGCCGTGACGAGCACGGTTGCAGCTTCTCCGGGTAGTCCCCAGAGTGCCATGATTGGAGCGCAAATCACGCCGATGATGTGCAGGAGGCCTGTGACGTCGAGAATGCGGATGATGACGAACGCCATGATGACATTCGGCAGCAGGCTCGTCGTGCCAATCGTAAAGCCATTGCGCGCACCGTCGATGAAGAGGTCAAGGATATTTTTCTTTTTTGCAGTTTCAGGCGTTGCCATTTGCATTCCCTCCAGTCGTATCTTTCCGGTAGAACATCTTCAAGTACATGCGCATCAAGTTGCCGCCGATGATTTTGAAGACGAACATGACGATGATTGGTACGATGATTGGTGCGACCATGTAACTGAATACGGCTGCGCCAGATGAGAAGTAGTTGGTGATAAAAGCGGAAGCACTGGTCTGATAGGCAATCAGGATAGAGCGCTCATTGTCTGTAATCTCGCCTTGGTCGTAAAGTTCCTTGACCATGCCGGCTGCGGCGTCTGTGCTCTGCATGTTGGCGATACTGGCAAGAGCCGTGATGCCCGGGATGCCGAGCAGCGGCTTCAGGATTGGCGTCATGAGCTTCTGTGCTGCACGCAGGCCGCCGAGGCCATCAATGACATTGACGATACCGAGAGCCAGGATGACAGCTGGAATGAGCTCAATGGCGAACAAGAAGCCATCGCGGGCACCCGTACCGCCAGCACCACGGAAGTCCAGAGCCTTTTCGGCTCCCGGCGGGATTGTGCCGAACTTACCGTTCAGTACATTGAAGTCGAATACCTTGAGCCAGCTATCCGATGACGAGAAAATACCAGAGAAGATGATGATGGCAAAGATGAAGGCAGCGTAGCCTACCCATCCAACCTTGATTTTCGGCGTTTCGTCCTTGGGTGTCTTATTCTCTCCCATAAGAATCTCTCCCTTGCTGATGTTGCTTGATGCATATACGTTCTAAGATATGGCCACATCTATTTATGATGCAAGATAGATGCCAACTTTTTGAACGATGGACATTTTTTCGAAAGAAAACGTGATCTTTACTCGAAAATCAAGCAGAATAACAACCTTTGTATGGTATGTACGTACATGCAAGACCATTTTGAATCAATATGTATACACTACAAAGAAGAAAAGCGGTATAATAATGGGATCGGGAGATAATTTTATGGGATATATCCCGTTTTGTGAGGAGAAAATCATTCATGAAACATATTGCTTTGATTGCTCTCGGCAAGGAGACTTCATATTGCTGCCGAGAGCAGCTCCATAGACTGCTGGATAACCGCATCAATATCAGCAACTATTATGTAGAGGGCAACCTTCCGCAACGGATCAAAGCGGACTTCGCCATCTTTACGAGCCGTCTGGCCTATCAGAAGGCTCATACGCATCTGTCGGAGGGCGTCCCCTATCTGATTTCGCGGCGCTCCATCAACTACCATGAGGTCGACAAGCTGTTCGAACTGCCTGCGGGCATGAATGTCCTGCTTGTCAATGACTGTCTCCAGAGCGCCAATGATACCATATCCTTGCTGCAGACCCTCGGCATCGATCATCTCAACTACTATGCGTTTGCGCCTGGGATGGATGATCCGAAGGTGGCAAAGGTAGCGGTAACCCCCGGCGAAGCCCGATTTGTGCCACCTGCCATCGAGAAGATCGTTGATATCAAGACACGGCTCATCGATATCACCTCGCTGGGAGAAATGCTGTCACGCATGAGGATCTTGGACCATTATGCCGATTTCCTCTCGGCACAGTATGTCCGCGATATCATTCAGCTCATCGATAAGAATCAGCGTTACAAGAATCGAGCTGCGCAGCTTGAACAGGAGCTCGGCCGTATCGAGTCATCCAGAAGCCATCGGTCATCTGATGACAGTCTGCAGGCAGTCTACCATTTTGATGATATTTTGGGAAGTGCTCCGTCGCTGCTGTCAGCGATTCGCATCGCCAAGCGCTTTGCTGAGTCGGACTCCACCGTGCTCATCCAGGCGCAGAGTGGTACAGGAAAAGAACTGATGGCACAGAGCATCCATAATGCTTCCGGTCGCGCAAGCGGTCCCTTCGTAGCCGTCAATTTTGCTGCTATCACTGAGTCCCTGCTGGATTCGGAGCTTTTCGGCTATGTGGAGGGAGCCTTCACGGGAGCATCAAGGCATGGTGCGAGCGGACTGTTCGAACGGGCCAATCATGGGACAATCTTCCTCGATGAGATTGGCGATGCCCCGCTTTCCTTTCAGGTGAAGCTCTTGCGCGTCTTGCAGGAGCGTGAAATCCGTCGTGTGGGCAGCGCCGTTCCCATCCATATCGATGTGCGCATCATTACAGCGACAAATCAGGATCTTAAGGAACTCGTCCGTCAGGGAAAATTCCGTGAGGACCTTTACTATCGCCTAAGCGTCCTGCCGCTGACGCTTCCACCACTCGCCGAACGGAAAGAGGATATCCCTGTGCTGGTCTCTACCTTCCTCCAATCGTTCTTCCTGGACATGGGCGTGCGAGAGTCGCGGGAGTGGATGGAGGGAATCCTGCCGATCTTACTCCAGTATAGCTGGCCGGGCAATATCCGCGAATTGCAGAATGTTGTCGAATATCTGGCCAATGTCTGTGACGGCAATCCGCGCCCGGAAGATCTGCCGCCGAACTTTTCTGCTGCCATTGCATCCGTGCGGAATCGGCAGGGGAAACAAACTGCCGGTGGAGAGACATTGAAGACGGCTGTCCTGCGGGAGCTGGCGATAGCCGCGCGCATAGGTCAGCACTTGGGACGCCGCTCCTTGGCACGCAATCTGGAGGTCCCAGAAAGTCAGATTCGCCATGTCTGTCAGGAGCTCGTGACAGAGGGCGAGATTGTCCTCAAACCTGGACGCGGCGGCATTCAGCTCAAGAGAAGCTGGTCAGAGATCTTGGCTGCGGATGAGGATGCTTTGCAGTAGAAGGGTCTATTCGATAAGATTGTGCCAAAAGTGGGGCTTTTTGCACGATGACGGTGGAGATGCACGACGATGACAAAACGGAAGGATGTTTGATGATAAACAAAAATTCGACGGGCGAATTTCCTTTACCATGATGAAGGAAATTCACCCGTCGAATTTTTGGCTGTGGCATACAGCGGTTACAGGGATAATAGATTGTCGCCCTTGACTTCTTCTGGATGCCAGGGCAGCAGCACAGTTTTGCCATGTGTATGGCAATCTACCTTGTTGATCCATTCTGCCTCATTATCGGCTTTGACTGCCAGGGTTCGGTTGCTGCTGCCGGTAAGCGCGAAGGATTGGTTGATGACCCACCAGTTTGCTGAAAGGCCGGCACGCTTCAGGTCGTCTTCCAGACGCATTGCCTCATAAACTGGCGTTGCTTCGGGGAGGGTCACGATGATGACTTCGGTTTCGTTGCCCTTTAATCTCGGCAGCAGGTGCTTGACGGATTCGGGCGTTTCTCCCTTTGTGCGGCGGATTTCGCGGTCATAGTTTTCCGTGGATTCCAGCAGTAGCAGCGTATGGCCCGTGGGCGCGGTGTCAATCACGATGATTTCATCATCTGCTTTCTCCACCACTTCGGCAAAGGCGCGGAACACAGCAATCTCTTGTGTACAGGGAGAGCGCAGGTCTTCCTCGATATAGGCGATATCCTCGCCGGATAGGCCGTTTTGCCGCGCTTTTGACAGCACTTCTTCCTGATACTTTTTCAGTTCGGCTGCTTCGTCGATGTGGCTCATGGTGATACCATCCTGTTCGGACAGGACGAATTTCAGATGTGCGGCGGGGTCGGTGGTCGTCAAATGGACTTTCTTGCCGCGCTTTGCAAGTCCCAGCGCGATCGCGGCGGCAATCGTTGTCTTGCCGACGCCGCCTTTGCCCATGGTGAAGATGACTTTTTTGTTCTCTGCGTCCAGCGTGTTCACGAGGTCGTTCAGCCGATGCAGCTTTGTCCGATCAATCTCAGCCTGCTGCTGCTCGAAGTGATCCTCTGTCAGCATGGCGCGGATGTTGGCAATGCCGGTGATGGGATACGCGCGAAGCGGCACGGCGTATTGTGCCAGCTTTTTCAGTTCCGCAGGCATATCGGCAAGAGCGGCTTGCTGCTTTCGGTACAGCTCGGAGGATAGCGCATCATCATGCTGCATGAGCACGCCGTTGACGATCAGCAGCTGATTCTGGATGCCAAGTTCCCGCAGTTCGCAGGAGGCGCGATTGGCTTCCTGCAGCGGGGCGGTTTCCGGCCGCGTCACTAAAAGCAGCATGGTCTTGCTGCCATCTGCCAGAGTATCGACCGCCGTCTTGTAGACGGCTTTCTTTTCTTCCAGACCGGACAACTGCCCAAGGCAGGAGGCACCATGGGTGCTCTCGTTGATGAAATTGCTCCATGCAGACGGTAGCTGCAGCATCCGCAGCGTGTGCCCTGTGGGGGCCGTATCGAAGATGATGTGATCGTAGCTTTTTTGGATGGTTTCATCCGTGATGAAGTTGGCAAATGCGTTAAAGGCTGCAATCTCGATGGTGCAGGAGCCGGAAAGCTGTTCTTCCATGTTGGCGATTGCCGCATCCGGCAAAACCCCGCGATAGGGGGCAATCACGCTTTCGCGGTACTCTGCCGCCGCTTCGATGGGGTCCAGATTGGCCGCAGAAAGTCCCGGCACTTCTGTGATCGGCGTCGGTTTGCTATGAAGCTCCATGGCGAAGACGTCCTGCAAGTTGGAGGCAGGGTCGGTGCTGACGAGCAGCACGTGCTTGCCACTGTCGGCAAGGCTGGTGGCCACTGCACAGGCGGTAGAGGTCTTGCCGACACCACCCTTGCCGGTGAAGAACAAGTACTGCGTCAGATGGAGTTTGCTCAGTGCAAATGGTTCCATCAGCAGCATCCTCCATCACAGTAGCACTCCTGCTTGCCGAGAAGATCCTGCGGCAGGGACAGCCATTCGGTAAATTCTTCGTTGGTCGGGTAGCGGCCGGAAATGGCAAGCTCGCCGTCCACAACGGTAACGGGCAGGCGATCTGCTCCGTAGACCTTGACGAATTCGTTGACCACCTTATTTTTGACGAACTCCATCGGGGCATTGGTGAGATTGTAGCGCTTGACCTCGATGCCTCTCTCGTTCAGTGTGTTGAGCACCGTAGAGATCCGCAGCAACTCTGGATCAACACTCATACCGCAAAGTCCGGTAGAGCAGCACATAGCAGGTTCAAAAATCTCGATGTCTTTCATGAGAATCCCTCCGATAATCCGTATCATTCATAAATTCAAATACATCAATATATAGACTAGAAGAAAAATCAGGCGTCTCCTTTCTGATTGTCTGGCTACATCATATTGATGAATCTCTATGCGTTTATTATAGGATATACATAGATGGCTGTCAATGTGTTAGTGCTAAAAATGTACTGGGTGAATTTCCTTTACAAAATGACGGATAAAACATCGTTGTTGCTCTTTACACAACAACGATGTTATGATACGATGTAGTCAATCGGACAACAACGCTTGCAGAGAAAGGTGATTCCAGTGAAATTTTCCAGTCGCATGAGTGTAGCTATCCACATCCTGCTCTATCTGGAGGAGTACGAGGAAGAAGAGAAAGTCACTTCTGAGGTGCTGGCTGATACGACCGGCGTCAATGCGGTCAACATCCGCAAGACGCTACAACTGCTGAAGAAGGCCGGCTTCATCGAGATTCGTCGCGGTGTCGGCGGCGCCTGCCTCAAGAAGGCTCCCGAAGCCATTACGGTGCGGGATATTTTCGAGGCAGTCGAGGACTCCGATGAGGAGCTCTTTCACATGCACGAGCATCCCAATACGAACTGCCCTGTCGGCGGTGCCATCAAGGGCGTACTGGACGGCCATCTAGAGGCTTGGAAAGCACTGCTGCTCAGTGAGATGCAGCAGGTCACGCTGAAGGACTTGTTCCTAGAGATGCAAGACGAGATCAAGAAGAACCATTGAGGAGGATATTTATGAGATTGAAGAAGAAAATCACGGCGATGCTGCTCGGTATGAGCCTTGTCACGGCGATGTCGGTCAGCCCGGCTTTTGCAGCGGCGAAGGTGCCGACGTTCACGGACAACAAGCAGATGGTCGAGTATTTCTGGAATGAAGTATTCAACAAGCATAATACGGCTGTGATCGACGAGATGACAGCCCCCAACTATATTCAGCATAATCCGGGCTTCCAGGATGGCCGTCAGGCCTTCGAGGATGGCATTGAAGTCTTCCTTAAGGAATTCCCGCAGAGCAAGGCGGAGATCAAGCACATCGGTGCGGACGGTGATCTCGTCTTCATCCACAATCACATCACGCTCAATGACAAAGACCGCGGCCAGGCCGCCGTCGATATCTTCCGCGTCAAGGATGGAAAGATTGTCGAGCACTGGGACGTCATCCAGGACATCCCCGAGAAGGCCGAAAACAACAATACGATGTTCTGAGCTGCACGAGGTGAACTATGCAAACCCGTCAAGAAATCGAAGCACGCATTGCGACCTGGCTTGATCAGTGCGTAGAAGAAAGCGGCGCGTTCTTCCTCAACACCATCGAGGATGGCCGTCCGAAGTCGCGCCCAATCAGCTTCCACATGATGGCCAACGGCATCAATTACTTTGGTGTCGGTGCCATGAAAGACGTCTACCGCCAGATGCAGGAGAATCCTTTCGTAGAGATCTCTGGCCTGATCGGCAAGGGAAAGCAGTTCTTCCGCTATTACGGCCGCGCGGTCTTTGAGGAAGGTACAGCCCTGTCGGAGCTCGCGCTCAGCCAGCCCGGCTACCCCATCATGAAGAAGATCTACACCAAAGAGAGCGGTCATCGCTTCGCCGTCTTCCATCTGGAAGACGCGACCGCCGAGAAACGCGCGATGATGGCCGTGCTGGAGCGATATCATCTTTGAGCGCAGTCGCTGTTTCATGTATATTTCATATAGATAATGTATATTGAATAAAAGAAATTATTTTATTGAATGCATGAAAAGGGAGATGATTTTGATGAAAAAATGGATTCCTTCACTGGCTGTTGGTGCTGCCTTGACGATGAGCACGACAATCTGCGCGGCTGCTGTCCCGTCGTCAGCGCTTGTCGCTGGTGGGATTAAATATGGTGCTTCTTCGGATTATGTCCAGCAGGTGTACGGCACGCCGACCGAGGTAGAGACGAAACACCATTCGCTGTGGAATGGCGAGGTTACGGAATACGAGTACGGTGATTCCTTCGAATTGAAGTTTGTAGACGGCTATGTGCGCCACATCGAGATTTCCCGCCATAATGGCATTAAGACAGCCGCTGGCATCGAAGTCGGCTCCACCCTTGACGCCGTGAAGGCAGCCTACGGCGAGCCCGACAAAATCCGCGGCGACAAGTACATCTACTACTGCGATGAAGACAAGAGCATCGGCCTCGTCTTCGAGATCGAGAACAACAAGGTCGACGAGATTGAGATGGGCTATCTGGACTGACGTCTTCTTAGATAGCAGTGCTTGCAGGTCCGGATGACTTGTGTTACCATCAAATATAGAAAGGCCGGCGGGGCGAAGCGCCAGTGTTCTTTCGAATGTTAGGCTAATCAAATATCTACTTCAGGATTGTTGCTACAAGCGTAGCGAAAGCTATCAGCAAGGATAGTATCTCGTACAAGCTCAAAGGCAATGCCCACTTTCGCAGAGAAAGGGCAGCCAGCTCCGCCGGTGTATCTAGTATGCCGCAGAGCTGGCTGTTTTTTTATTCTGAAGAAACCTTGAGGCGCTACACGAGCAGGATACCTGATTGTTTCGGCAGAGAAATAAAAAAAATTCACCGTGTGAATTTCCTTTACTATAATGAAGGATATTCACCCGGTGAATTTTTGGCTTTTCTAAAGAGATGGTAACATCACTTCAGATCATCGTGGAAAACAATGCAACAGATGCTCATTCACTTACGACATGTATTGTTGGTTTTAAGGTGTTGAGGACGATGGAGTGACTCCATGCCTGATGGATGGCATCTTGGATTTCGTCCTGCGGGGCATCGGCATCAACTGACGCATGCAACGTGATGCCTTGTACTCCTCTTTCGCCGTCGATATAGCCGAAAAAGGCAGCCATGTCGACCTTTCCTGTAATGGTTGCATGGTAGGCATTCAGTTTGATTCCGCGTTGACTGAGGATCAGCTCTAGACTGATGGAAAAACAGCCAATGGCCCCTGTTAGCAGATATTCTACAGGATTTGGGCCTTCGTTTTCTCCGCCGAACGCTTCTGGTTCTGCTAGCGTCAAGGGGGAAAAATCACGGATGACAGCACGGTTTCGTGTCCCATCTTCCCAGGTCAAATTTACAGAGAACGGTAAGAAGCGGCTGGTGGGATCGTTCTTGGCTGCTTCAGCTGTTGCACTTAGACGTTCTACATCGATATGATTCATCTTTATAACCTCTCTTTTTGTTATAGCGTTTTTTATTTTCCTGTGGCGGATTCCTTCACTTGCGTTAGAGCCTGCTCTACGCCGCGGGCCAGCTGGTCGGTACAGGAAGTTGGGCGATTGCCACAACGATTCCCCTTGAGGATCCGTACGGCCCGCTCTGCACGTTCGCCTTCCAAGAGTTTGGCGATGGCACGCTGATTGCCCGGGCATCCTCCCAAGAAATGGACATCGTGGAGCTTTCCGTCCTCCAGAGAAAAAGAAATCAGCTGCGCACATACTCCGTGCGGTCTTATTTCAAAATATTGCATAGTCATGCCTCCTATCGGGCCTTTTGGCCGTGTTTTTCAGATGGGGATGGGGGTTGTTTATCTCATCCGATAATGTTATTATACCTAGTAAGAAAAACTTATCAAGTACGCAGTTTTTATTTACTGGGTACGAAAAAACTGACTAGGAAGTGGAAGCATGAAGAAAGAAATGATTTGTGATTCTGTTGGCGGTGTCGGCTGTGGGCTGAAGCGTGTATTGGACCTCGTTGGAGGGAAGTGGAAGATTCTCATCCTCTGTGCCATGAATAAATATGGAACAATCCGTTATGGTGAGCTGCGGCGCGTCATTGCTGGCATCACTAACACGATGCTGGCGCAGTCTCTGAAGGAATTGGAAGCAGACGGACTGATTCGGCGTACCGTGTACGGTGGACGTCCCGTCCGTGTTGACTACGACCTGACCGATAAGACGGAAGCATTGATTCCAATCCTGCTGGAGCTCCAGGCGTGGGGAGAGCAGAATTTGGGTACTTTTATCCATGATGATACAAAAAGCCATGTATACTAAAATGATTTGTAATAATGTTAGCAGACTGCCCTTCTATTGGCTACAGATGTCTATTTTATCGACGCCATGACTAGCTTTACAGGTTTTTTTCGGGTATAATAAAAGAGACACGTCCTTCAGTAGGTTCTCATGAATAAAGGATTGCATCCTAGCAATAGCTAAGGCAATCTCTTTTACTCTTGTATCTATGATGGAACGATCTGCTGCTGGACCTAGAAAATTCACCGGGTGAATTTTCTTTGCCGAGTGAAAGGATTTCCGGAAGGGAGATGTTCTAGATGTTTTGTAAGAACTGCGGTAGCAAGATGCCGGATCACGCTAAATTCTGCTCGAATTGCGGGGCGGGGCTCTCAGACTCGATGCAAGAAGCGCATCGAGTCGTAATCGCATCTGAACAACCTATCGATACCTCCAAGCCGTTGGAAAGCGATGTTTCGGCCTTAGAGGCTTCTGAGGTCGAACAGGATATCAAAGAACTGCCTGCCATCGCTGATAACCGATTCACGCTTTTTGGATCGTACCAAGTGAAATTATCCCATACACTGATGATCAAAGAGATGTTGACGGAGAGCCTTTCACAGGATGAAAAGAAATTGATGTGAGCAATGAAGGCATCGAAATTATGAGGCATAACAAAAGGCACGTGCTACAAAACTGTAGTACGTGTCTTTTTGATGTCGGGATGGACAATCCTATCAGAACAGGGAATCCATCTGGCTCTCAGCTGTCGGCTGAATCTTGAGGTGCGTGACTTTGCGTGCGGTGATGGTCTCGTCGCCGCGCAGGGTGCCGGAGAGGATACTGGCGTCGCTGTGGTGGTCGGCGAAGCTGGCTTCGGCCATGCGGCCGTTGGTGTTGGCGTAGCAGTAGCGGCAGCGATGCAGGCAGGTGTCGTACTGGCCGATGTCAACGCTCTTCATGCAGTGGCAGACTTCGCGCTGAGTCGGGTCTTTCTTGACGTCGATGGGCGCGCCGATGACTTTCTCGATGCGGTCCTTGTCGATGCAGGCGCCGTGTTCGATGCCGTAGGCGTCGAGGTCGATTGCCTCAGAGCACGACTGCAGGGTAACGCCAGAGCCTTCGGCCAGGCGCGCGAAGCTCTCGGCGATCACCTGCATCTCGGGGACGCCGAGCGGGTGCAGTGCGAGGGGCTTTGTGTTGCGCTCCGTCTTGCGATAGAGGTCGAGGAAGCTGATGACGCAGCGGTCGGTGTACGGCGCGAGCTGCTCGAGCATTGCGGCGAAGTCGTGCAGATGCTGTCGGATGGTGTAGCGGTCGTTGAGCAGGATGGGGTCGTAGCGCCAGACCATGCGCTCTTTGCCGAGCTGCTGTGACATCTGCTGGAACGTACGGATGACCTCACGCTTGTCGGGCAGGCCCGGCTCGACGTCATGGCCGTACGGCGTGATGGTGAACTGGAAGTAGAACGGGTATTTCGCATCGAGCTCCGAGAGATATGGCAGCATCGGCGCGGCGTTTTTCGTCCAGAAGACGATGCAGTCGACATCCTCCGGCCGCAGTGAGATGCGGCTAACCTGCTTGCGGTTGAATGGGTTGATGGCGTCGACGAATCCCGCGCGGACGCGGTTCATGAACCAGGGTGCATAGAAAGCCGGGATATCCGTCCGGCGACTGGCACTGATGATCATAGAGGCTTCTTCCTTTCTCACTGTTTCTGCAGGACGAGGTAGTAGTACCGCGTCCATTTCTTGGGCAAGAACCCGCTATCGCCGCGGAAAATCTTGGTCTGCACCTCTGCGGGCATCTCGTAGGGGCAACGGCTCCAGGCTGGTGCGCCGCCTGAAAAGAGATTCGTGCCGATGATATCGGCAGGCACGTCCCACTCCGCCTGAACGCGATTGGCTAGCTCGCGCATGATGGCCTTGCTGCCTGCATACTGCAGGTCGATGATGACAAAGACCGCGCCGGGCTTGGCCTGTTCCACCGTGGCACGCATCTTGCTGAGGAATGTCTCCTGCTCCGCTGGCTCGACATGGCTTAGATAATTCTGCAGGAAGTAGACGTCGGCCTGCTCGTGGATGCGCTTGCGGCAGGTCCTGCCGTGCATGCACTGCTCGCATGGCAGGAGGTTGTCGCAGCGATAGATGAGCTTGCCCTCATCGCCGCGATGGATCAAGCCATCTTCCTTGCAGAGCTGCCAGCTGATCCGCTGCTCACTCTTCCAGCCGCGCTCCCAGTCGAGGATGGTGACGGCTGTCCTGTCGTGGAATCGTGCGCCACGCAGAGCCTTGAGCGTGCCGTACATTTCGGGGCACGGCCCACCAGCGAAGAAGGCAAGGTTGAGGACCGGGTAGAACGGCTGGCGTTCCTGCAGGGCCGGGATGACATAGTCGCGGACGACGCGGCAGGCAGGCTCGACGTAGTACGGATAGTAAGCGAGCATGTACGCCTTGCGGTTTTCTTCGGTATGGTAGCGGCTCACGCAGGCCTCGTCAGCGTGCTGCGGCTGATAGCTCTGGCGCAGTGACTGCACCGCCTCGCGCACGCGGAGGGTCTCCGCGAAACTGAGCAGACCGTCCATCGTGTCGGATGGGCCATACGTTTTTTCGAAAACGCGCTGATACAGCAGTTCTTCCATGAAGCAGGTCCCCTTTCCTTCTTTTCTCTTTCTTCTCTTTCGTTGACATGTCCATTGTAGAAGAAATGAGGACGGCTTTTGTGTCAAAAAAACTGTGAAGTTTCGCCGCGGGGCTAACGGCTGTTGCTGGACCTGTGCTAGAATGGAAGTCCATAACATAAAACAGTCATGTGCTACAGGAAAAAGCTGTAGCACATGACTGTTTTTAGTCTTGATAATGGTTCTTGCATTGGATGATTTCTAAGCGGCCATCCAAGATTCGATAAACGAAACGATTCTTTTTGTCAATCCTCTTGCTGTGCCATCCGCCATCCAGATAACGCAACAGTTCATCTTGTCCACCGCTATCATAGCCGTGGCGTTTGATGTCACGGATGAATGTATGGATTTTCTTGACCATGCGTTTGTCTTCGGTCTGCAATGTTACATAATCGTCCCATGCTTCCTCGTCCCAACATACTATCATTTGACACTCTCAGCCTCAGTCGGATCATGAACGACAAACTTCCCAGCATCCATGCGTTCTGCAGCCGCACGAAGGTGACGCTGATTTGTGTCACTGTAGAATGGATCTCCCGCAGTGACACGGAACGGGATAGCGCGATCTTTGACAAGACGTTTCGTGAAGATGGTAACTGCAGCTGACATTGTAAGCCCCATCTCTTCACAAATTGCCTCGGCCTCGCGCTTCAAGTCGGCATCGATACGGATGGTCATTGTCGCATTTGTAGCCATATCTATCATCTCCTTTTTCTTTGATTATACTACAATGTATAAACATTGTACAGTAAATGTTCCTATTAGATGTAAATATAGAGGGGGCATCTCAAAAAATCTTTGAACTATCGTCGCGGGGCTAACGGCTATTGCTAGACCTATGCTAAAATAAGAAGGAATGACCGAATATGGCAGATGATTGGAAGGGGATGACGGTATGGCAGGCAGGAAGCGCCGCGGTTGGAACAAGTACATCGCGGATTACGACAAGCTGCGGATGTTCCTGCGGTATATCTCGTATGGCTGCTATCACAAACAATACCTCGCGCGGCAATTGGGGCAGAGCGCGCGGAGCTATGAGGACAACTGGGCGCGGGTGCGGTTTTTCTTGCCGGAGGACAGGCTGCAGGCAGTGCGGCAAGGCCACCGCGAGATCCACAGCCTCAAGGGCGATTCGTATCATAGCGCGTTCAATGATCTCGCGCGGACGTATGCTATCAAGTCGCTGAAAAGTTCGGCGGCCTTTGCGCTGCTCTGCCTGCTGCAGGTTTTCTCGAGCAAAGCTGCTGACACTGAGAGAGGTGTAGCCAACACAAATACTTCTGCCTGTGCCGAGGACGAGGCCTCTGCTGGCGGTGGTTTTATCGACGAGACGACGCTCTTGCAGTATGAGCTGGTGCCGACGGACCGGCCCTTCCCGAAACTGGTCGAGGATATCAGCCGCAGTACATTGCACCGCTATCTCTGCGATCTGACGGAGCAGGGGCTCTTGAAGCGACGCGAGGAGAGCGGCCGCTACGGCTACCGGCTTGTACCCGACTTTCTTGGAGACCTGCGCACAGATGAGGTGGAATCCTTGTTGGCGGCCATCGCCTTTTACCGCAATGTCTCGCTGCTGGGCATGCCCGGCTACTTCCTCGAACAGAGCCTGCGCGCTCATTATCCAGAGGCGCACTGCGGCGAGGTGCCGTGCCAGTTTAAACACATGACGATCACACGCATCCTCGACGACGATGTACTCTACGCGCTTGCCTGCTGCATCGTAGAGCGCCGCGCTGTGCATTTCAGCTACCGCGGCAAGGGCGTCGTGGCCATCCCGCTGCGGCTCGTCACGGACTTCGAATCGGGCCGCCAATACCTGCTTGCCGTCCGCAAGCGCCGCGCTGTCTCGAAGCGCTTCACGATTGCGCAGTCGTACCGTATCGATCTCATGCAGGATGTCCAGCCTGCGCGCGCCGCCAAGCATCTGCCCGAGGTCACGCCGCCAGAGCGCCATGAACTGCAGCTTGCCTTCCACTATGACGACGCGCGCGGACGCGATCATCTCATCTATCGCATCCGGGAGCACGAGCCCGAGTCGGTTATCTGTGATGATGATCAGGGCACGCTGCACGTTACGCTCGAGACGGTCGATGATCTCAAGCTCATGCCGTGGCTCCGGACCTTCTATCCCGTCGTGCGTGTCGAGAAAGACGGTCCTGCACATCTCGCCGAACGCATGAAAAAAGATATTGAGGAGGCACTGAAACACTATGGCATACGCCCCAATCTTCCATGAGCTCCACTCGGACCTCTTCCTGGCGCTCTGCCGCATCATCAACGCAATCGCATCGGGGGAGCGCATGACGCGCACGGACATCCTGCAGCAGCTGCCGAATCTCGACTGGGGCAGCCTCGAACGGGCCAATGAGCTCATCGACACGATTTTCCTCTTCCAGCCCGATGGTACGACTGAGCTCTTTCTCGATAAAGCCATCGCTCCGCGCGCGACGACAGTGGAGCTCATCTGGCTCCGCGCGATGCTCGAGGACCCCGGTGCCGCCTTTCTGCTGCCCGCTGATTTGCGCGAGAAGTTGCTCCAAAAGCTCGCCACCATCCCTGAGTGGCCGCGCGAAATTTGGCAGATCGTGCAAGAACAGGGCGATGACCGCACGGCCCTGCAGGCGCGCCTCGAGACCATCTGGCAGGCCTTGCGCAAGAAGCATCAGCTCGCCTACGCCAACCGCGACAGCAGAGGGCATCTCCACGCGGGCATCTGCTCGCCCTGCCGCCTCGAATACGACGCGGTGGCCAATCGCTTCTATCTCATCATCTGGCAGGAAGCAGAGGCACGCGCCATCAAGATGCGCGTCGCGAGCCTCGAGTCGGTCCAGTGCCTTGATGCGCCAATCCCTGCCGGTACCGAAGAAGCCTTCCAGCAGTTCCTCGCAAGCCGCCGCCAGAGCGTGACCCTGCGCATCGAGCGCCAGAACAACGCCGTCGAGCGCTGCTTCATGATGTTCGCTTCCTATGACAAAGAAGCCATCTACGATGAAGACACCGACACCTACACCATGCAGCTCTACTACTACGACTTCGACCGTCACGAGATCCTGCAGCAGATTCTCTCCCTCGGCGCCGCCGCGACAGTCCTCGCTCCTGCAGACATGCGCAAAGCCATCATCGAACGGCTGCAGGAGGCATGGCAGAACCTGCAGTAGATCGTGAGCATTGCAAAAACAAATTGATGAGAATATACGAAGCCTTGAGCACGGAAAAGGAGAGTTTCTTCTGATGATAAAGTAGAAGAGATGAGTCTCTTTGATGAGTTTTAACGTGTGGTAAAAAATTCGACGGGTGAATTTCCTTCATCATGGTAAAGGAAATTCACCCGTCGAATTTTTTCGGTCTACTTCTGTAGGTTCATCCTGCTATTCTGAGATACTATTATTATAAGACAATTTTGACATAATACTTCGTTAATGATATACTTGAATGGTAAAAATTTTTTAATTAGCAAAGAAATTGAAGGGAAGAATCTTGTATGATTGAATGGATGTTAGCCTACCCTGGATACACGACAATCATCGTAGTGTTCGCGCTGTGTATATTCGATCATGTTATGATTGCCTTTTTTAGGACCTTCCGGAAGCATGAATCAAATGAAGAGAAGCAGGAGAAAAACAGCGATGACTCTGATACTCGCTGAATTATCCTATCCGCATGACAATGAGTAGATGGAGAGAAAGGAGATCCCCTATGGAAGAGAGTCTCGGCCGCTATGTTAATTGGCATGTATTTCGTTGCAAAAATTGTGGTCTTACATTTGTAAGAAGTTCTGCTACATTAAAGTGTCCATGTTGCAATAGCCTGGCAATCGACGTTTCGTGGCAAGCACATGTCTGTTCTGATTGCGGAACGATTATGGACGAAGGCTATGTCCTCTATGATGGTGAGGCGTACTACTGCAGTGACTCATGTTTGTATGAGCATTTCTCGGAGGATGATTACGAAGAAGCCTTTCAGCAAGATGAGGCATGTTGGATGGAGTGGTACGAGTGATGACAGGATAACCGCGATAGATAGTGAAGAAAGGCCAGCAAGAGCATATTTATCCCGGTGCAATCATCAGAGCGGTCTGCGATATTCAGAGTGACGTAGCTATCGATGACTATCAGCAGGGCGCTATTCTTGATGAAGAGCATCTTGTGGCGCTTCTTCATGCTTGCTTTGTCGAGCGAGATTCAGACGCTGCATGGAATCTGGCAGCGATGGCATAGATGGGCGCTTACACATCAGCACTCAGCATACTACGGCATAGAAAAATTCACCGGGTGAATTTCCTTTACCAAAGTAAAGTGATGCATTCTTGTCTATCCCCTTACTTAATTGACTCTTCCCTTATTTTTACCTATAATTTAAGGGATGGATTTACAATCTTGCGTGAGCTTCGCCGCAATGCGGCCCCTGCGGACCAGCCTATGTCGTACTGCCCGTTGACCGCGCAAACGCTCTACAAGCGGCACAGGGAAGCCTGTCGTCCGCATAAGCGCCTTGAGAATGCACCACTGCATTCTGGAGTACCACTGGTCGCCAGAGGAGATTGTCGGACGGATCCAGTTGGAGCATGGCCGCCGTCTCGTCAGTGTTCCGACAATCTACCGTGCTATCCACGCAGGCCTGCTGAACCCGCCAGGGGCTGAAACTACGGCATCACGGGAAACGGCGGCACAAGAAAGGCAGGGAAGAGCGTCGTGGCAAGTTCGTCATATCGCATCCCATCGAAAATCGGCCTGCCAGTGCAGCGAACCGTTCCGTCCGTGGCCACTGGGAAGCGGATACCGTGGTGGGCAAGCAAGGAAAGGCATGCCTCGTCACACTGGTGGACCGGAAAAGCCGGTACTTGCTTGGCGGAAAAGCCACGAGCAAGACTGCTGCTGCAGTCAACAAGGTGATGTGTGAAGCGCTCTCGGGACAGCCGCACTTGTCGGTCACGCCGGATCGAGGAAAGGAATTCTCGAAACATGCTCAGCTCAGAAAGGAGCTGAAACGTGTGACGTTCTTACTGAAGGGAAAATCTTTCACCGAGAAAAGCTTGACACATACCCAACTATCTAAGGCATTGTATCTGATTTTGTAGTATGATATACTAAAAGTGATCAAGAAAACGTCTATGGAAGTAGACGAAGGCCCTAGGGTGGCACACCCCTAGGGCCATTTTTGTATGCCAGCTCAGACAAGCCAAGCTGGCTGCACACAGGGTAGAACGTGTTGCTGCTACAGCTTTAACCATTTCTGAATGCCGTACCAATTCTGATTGGGGATTTTCCCAGTGGCTCTTAGCGACAGATTGAGTGGCCGTATGTGATTAGAACATTTATAGTAGCAATTCTTTTCGGATAATACTTAGCTCAAAGTGAGGATTTCTTCACGATGAGGAGAGGGAAATTTTGACGATTATAATAAGAAAATTATATCTATTCTATATGATTTATCTAATGAAATATTTCTGATGATAAGTCTTGAATTGGACAAGTTGCATAAAATGAAATTGATTTGCAAACACAATAAAAAATAATTAGTTTCTCTATTTTAAATATTAACAAATCTTTTTGTTCATATTATATTATCAAATTAGCGCGTGCTCTATTTTTATAATTACAAAATTCATTTACGGCGCGAATCAAATTGTAAAATATGCTATAATGAACAATATATCAGAGTATATCAAGAAGTTCTTTTATAGTATAGAGGAAATATTCATGAAAATTGGCTATGTCAGGGTCTCCACAGTCGAGCAGCACGAAGAACGACAGATTATCGAGCTGAAGGAGAAGGCAAACGTAGAGCGTATCTACAAAGATAAATTATCTGGTAAAAATACAGAGCGACCACAATTGAGAGCTATGATCGATTTTGCACGTGAGGGCGATACCATCTATATATCGGAATTTTCACGCTTGGCTCGCAGCACGAAGGACTTGCTCAACATCATCCAAGACCTCCGAGAGAAAGGCGTGCAGGTCATCTCGCTCAAAGAGAATTTTGACACCTCCACTCCCGCCGGTGAGCTGGCGATGACGGTCTTCGCTGCCATTGCCACCTTCGAGCGCAAGATCATGCTGCAGCGTCAGGCCGAGGGCATCGCCGTCGCCAAGGCCAAGGGCGTCTACAAGGGTCGGCAGAAAAAGAAAAAGCCCGCCGACTGGGACGAGCTTGTCAAAAAGTACCAGAACCGCGAGATCCGCTCCGTATCCGAGCTCATGCGCATCTGCCATGCTTCACGGCCTACCGTGTACATGTGGCTGAAGGAAAGCGGCGTGGTCTTCCATGAGCTGGATTGGCAGAAACGGTCAAGTCGATTGCAGATAGGAGTAAAAGATTAATATTCTCAAACTTCTCAGTTACTAAACCGCTGATTTATTCTTAGCATCAATCTGCAAAATAAAAATAGCATAAGCTATCTCCATTTTGTATGATGAAAGTGACGAAAATAAGCTGGAGGAGCTACACTATCTGGACGCTTTGGTCTCCTTGATGATCCTGCTGATGGACTGCGCTAAAGAAGCAGAGATTCTTGATGAAGAGCAGATTAACTAACTGCTCAATCTGTTCGTAGCAAGACTGCCTGAGCTATGGGAAAAGTGCCTGAAACAGTGTGCGTGATGTGATGATGATGGATGTCTAAAATCTGACGGAGCCTTATTTCATAAGAGCTTCAGGTGTCGAAGATTGAGTAAACTAGATATTTATTGAATGGAAAAATTAAACTACTTTAACTTAAAGTCTGTCTTTTGAAAAAGTGATTCTAAATATAGAATTGATTTCATCCGCTCAATATCGGAAGGATCGACATTGAAAGAAGTAGAATAGGAATTTATATGTCTACCACCTGCTTTAAATGAACCATATTTACAATGTGCTATTATATCAATACCTTGATATATATCAGATAGTTTTCCACGCCAAGTCATGTACCCATCCTTATCCCTATTTATGATTTTATATTTCCAATTATCGTCACTAAATGTCCACACGTTCTTTATGGAATTTTCATCATATCCTGTAAATTGCATTTGAGTCCACATTGCATGATAGTTATATATTCGATCTATAGCATCTGATGTAATATCAATATTTATTTCATGTATGACACCATTTTCTACTTCGAATGAATAATGAAAGGAATTTCCTTTAGGTGGGATATCACCATTTTTCCATGATTTGTAAACTTTCTTACCATTGGGATACACATCACAATATATATATGACAATGCGTTATTTATTTCATCCATATTTTTTTCATGTATTTTAGGTACATAAATATTTATGTAATAAAATAATGAAAGTAGAGAAATAAAAAGAAAGAGAAAAGCTTTTATTTGTAAGGCCCTTATACTAGTATTATTTAAAATAAAAATAGTACTCCTGATAATTATTTGGCTTATGATAGTGACTGTAGTAATAATTAATATAATTATGTCAATAATCTTTATTCTATCATCCATCCATAAAAGATTCATATCTAAATTATGAATTATAATAATTTCTGATAAAATACTGCCTATTAATAAAAATGGGCCAAGATAATAAGGCAATAAAATAAATTCGCAAATTATTTTTTTCTTTTCACTTTTAATATTGTCCAATTTTTTTATGCTGTTTAATATCAAATGATCAATTGGCCATATTATATTAAATAAGCATAATGATAAAAACATACCTATGATAGTTATTGCTAAAAAAGAAATAATAATATTATAAAACGATCCTATTAGTAAAAACAATATCATAAATGCTATTAAAAAATATAAAAACTTCATTGATTTATTATTCTCCTTAAGCGATTAATATTCTACTTTTCTTCTTCGTATAATCCGTGGGAATGAATGTCAATGAAAATACCAATTGTCTTCTGCGGGAGTTATTCCAGGAAGGCAGGGAAATAAAAGACACATTTAGAGGGCTACATCCAACGGAAGTACCATGAGAAGAACCGCTATCCTCGTAAGTTCTTTGCCTAAAAAGAACCGTATGAAGGTTATTTCTTAAAGGTATTGCACTTAGCCTGACAATTCGCCCTGTTAATATTATTCTGCTGCATGCTTTTAAACAACCAGATTCTTCGCGAGTTGGATTATTTCGCTAACATATCGTAGGCCTCTTTATTCTGCTTCATGATTCTACACGATACGGCTATGACGTCTTCACTTTGTAGCGCCGCTTCTTCTTGAATCTTTTTGAAATCTATGACGAGATAGCGTGGCACATTATTTTGCATAATAATGACGGATCCTTGTTTATCAACAGTCCGAGCAACCCTGGGAAAATTCTGGGTTGCCTCAGTGATTGAAATAAAGGTATCTGTATTGATCTTCATATTGAATCCTCCCTAGAAAAGCTATGCGATTAAATCGCTTTACAGCAGTTTACAGCTTTTTGAAGTATAATAAAATCGCATAGCCTTCTGATGGTGCATAATGAAATCGCTAAACCACACCAATAAGAGAAGGGCTATGCGATGACTTCATTATACACCGAAAAATTTGTAATTGATAGACTCCTGACGATTTTTCTTCTTTGTTTCCAGCTGCGACGAGACTTGCGTGCCATCTGCTGGCGTGAGTCCTCCGCACTCAGTTGGCGCTGGAGTTGCCTTCGTTGGTGTGCTGTCTGTTCCGGCAGTTCCTGTCAAGCAGACGGACGCATTGCTCAACAGCTATTACCGTGCCCTTGGCAACGGACTCGTCACAGATGTATCCCGCCAGGCCTTGGCGCTGCGAGCGCTTGCCATAACGCCGGAGGTGCTGTGGCAGGAGCCTGTTTTGCTCAGCATGGGTGACACGACCATTGCCAAATGGAGCAAGCACTTCGACGGAGTGGTCATTCTGTACGACCACGCCAAACACGACGGAAGATCCTATTTCAATGGCCATACCTCCGCCAGCCCGACGATGAGCGTGCCGTTCCTCCATGAGAACGTCTGTTTGAAGCATCCCGAAAGTCCACATGTTTTTTGACAAAACGTATGAGATAATCTCTGCTATCATGATATTGAGTAAGGACAGTAAAAGAATAGCAGGAAGCGCTTTCCAGAAGTGATACTAAATTTTAAAATGAGTAGAAACTGACCGTGAAGCAACGGTCATAGTGGTCGGCACAGTGATTGGATCACTATCTCACATCGCATCTTCTACGGCATGCCAAGGTCTGAACATTAGCAATCCGTGGATTAATACAATGATATGATTAACAGGATGAAATCACAGGAGGTTTATGATGACACATACATACAGTATTCCAGAAGAAGAACTGACTACATGTAAAAAGAATAATGACTGGCTAGGAATCTTGCGCTTGTATCATCTGCAGTTACTGGATCATCCTGTAGATCTAGAAAGACTGACGGTGGATGACATCAGTGAGGTTTTGTTCGCCGCAAGCGGGAGTGTAAAATAGTTTGTGTAAATCGGTATTGCATGAATCTACTTTATGCC
>OGGS01000379.1_pt1 | contig 47417 bp, 39 predicted proteins | sample 1571281 | NCBI WGS metagenome assembly OGGS01 (sample SAMEA2582042, study PRJEB24529) | metagenome | biome: Human gut stool | place: China | collected 2011 | reverse complement strand
ACGCGCCTTATATCCCCAGCCCTAAAGGACGGGGTTTTACGGCGCATTTTGATAAGCCATCGGCAGCAGCGAAAAGCAAAACAAGAATACCGTGACGAAAACATTATCCAAGCACATTCCTCCTTATCGCGAATCCTTCTAGGTATAACGCCTGAGCATCACCCCTGCTCGACGCCGCTGCCATCGAAGTGTGGCACGAACTTTGTATCGGCCGTGCGGCCCTGCTGCACGTAGCAGTGCGTGATGCCGAGCTTCAGGGCATGGTCGACGACCGACTGGTACTCAAACGTCGTCAGCCGGCGGTTCATGCCCTTGTGCTCCGCCGCCCGGTACATCGGCGTGTACTGGTTCATCAAGGAAATCTGCACCGTGTCGCCGAATGTCTCATGGATCCAGTCGAGCACGCGCATGCTCTCGTGGCGGTGGCCCGGCAGCACGAGGTGACGGATGATGACGCCCCTCTTGAGCTGCCCGTCCGGCGCAAACTGCAGGGGGCCTACTTCCTCGTACATGCGCGTGATGGCCTTCGTCGCGACGGCAAAGTAGTCGGGCGCCAGCGAGTACTCGCGTGCGCTCGCCTCGTCGGCGTACTTGAGGTCCGGCAGGAAGATGTCGACCGCGCCGCGCAGGGCCTCGATGGTCTCCTCCGTCTCATAGGCACCCGAGTTGTAGACGACGGGCAGATGGAAGCCCTGCTCTCTGGCCATATGCAGCGCGTGCAGGATCTCGGGCACGTAATGCGTCGGCGTCACGAGGTCGAGCGTCGCCGCGCCGCGCGCCTGCTGCTCTAGGAAGATCTCGGCGAGACGCTCGTCCGTCACCTCGATGCCGCGTCCCTCATGGGAGATCTCATGGTTCTGGCAGAAGCAGCAGCGCAGATTGCAGTACGAGAAAAAGACGGTGCCCGCCCCTCGACCATCGGCGCCCGTGAGGCACGGCTCCTCCCACTTGTGCAGGGAGACGAGCGCGACGCGCGCCTTCGCGCCCGCGCCGCAGAAGCCCGCCCGCTGCGTGCGGTCCACGCCGCAGCGGCGCGGGCAGAACTGGCAGTCTTTCAGTGAAATCATTGTTCTTTCTCCCTTCATCGGCTCAGCGGCGTCCCTCGAGCTTCGACGCGTCGAGGATGGCGCCGTACTTCGGGCGCCACCACGAGACACTGCGGACGCCGTTGATGTAGTCCTCCATCGCCTGCTGGTCGATTGTCGGCGGCTCACCGCCGTCGACGGACTCCGGCACGAGCGGCACCGTGTCCGCCTTGCCGATGGCATGGCGCGTGATGAAGAAGCCGTAGTTGACGCCCTGGCGGTTCGTCCGCGTCAGGCTCGAGCCGACCGCCATGTACGAGAAGCCCTTCGGCGCGATGAGCTCGTAGATGGTCGGCATGATGTCGATCTGGCTGCCCGCCGCATCCTGCAGCAAGGTGCCCTTGTGGATCCCCTTGCCCGTGATGATGAAGGGGATGCCGTAGCGCTCGTACATCGTCGGCGTCTTGTCGATGTTGTAGCGGTCGCCGTGATCGCCGACGATGACGATGAGGCTCTCGGGGCACTTCGCCTTGACCGCCTTGACGAACTTTGCGAGCTCGCGGTCGGCGTACCAGTAGTGGCCGAGTTCCTTCAAGAGCTCCTCGTCCTGCTGGTGGTCTTCCGGCAGTGCGGCGCGCACGGCCTCCTTATCGAAGCCTTTGGCCTCGAGGTCGAGGTCATACGGCGAGTGGTTCGAGGCATTGAGCAGGACATTGAAGCTCGGCGTGTCCGGGTCGAGGCCGTCAAGGACCTTCTCGTAGAGCACCTCATCCTCACAGCCCCAGACACTGCCCGGCACATCGCCGAAGTCGCCGCGGCTGTAGAAGTGGTCAAAGCCCTGTGCCTGCGTGAAGGCGCCGATGCGCTCCCAAGTGGACGGCCCTGCATACCAGAAGTTCGTCGTGTAGCCGAGCTTCTCCATCTGCGGGGCGCTGGCCGTCGGGTACGGCGCAGCGAAGGACTCCGGCATCGTCGTCAGGTAGAGGTTGGCATCGGCGAAGTCCGTCACGACACCCGTGACAGCCGAGACCGTGCTCGCGCCATTCGGCAGGAACGTCGGGCAGTAGTCCGTGTCATCCTCCGCGATGAGGCTGCGCATGCCATGCGAGATGGGGATATCCTCGTACTTGTCGAGCAGCGGCCAGTTTGCGAAGCTCTCCGACAGGATGACGATGACCTGCTTGGGCTTCTCGACCTGCGGTCCCTGCGCTTCCTTCGTCAGATAGACGTCGAGGTCATCCGTATCGGCGGGCTTGCCCGAAAGGCGCGCCGCCAGATTGCGGATGTCCTCCGTCGTGAAGTCGAGGCCGTTGCAGGCCAGCATGCGCTCATTGAGGTTGTAGGCGCGGTAGATGGCCTGCACGTTGTCAAGAATGGCCTCATTGAGGAACTCGTCCTTCGTGACACCGGCGTTCTCCCAGTTGACGGCCGTCTGCCAGCCCAGGCTGCCGCCGAAGATGCCGAGCAGCACGGCGATGTACGTCAGGTAGAGGAAGGCCAGCCGGCCGAGCCAGCGCACGGGCGCGGACAGGCGCATGCCGTCCATGCAGTCCTCGAGCCAGTGGCAGCGAAGCAGGGCGCGCAGGCCGCGCCAGAGAACATAGGCGAGCAGCAGGGCCCCTGCAAGACGCACGGGCAGGTAGTACTGCTGCACCATCGTGATGAAGAGCGCGTAAATATCGTCGTTGGCCCCCGTGAAGAGCATCTGGTTGAAGTTCGCGTGGAACTGCCGGTAGAACGGAAAGCTCGCGACAAAGAGGATCGAGAGCACCGAGAGCAGCACGCCGTTGAGCGCGAGCACAATGCGCCGCTCCCAGCGCGGCCAGAGATAATGGAGCAGCAGCCCCGGCACGAAGCTCACGAGCGTCAGCGCGCCGGCCGTCTGCATCGAGAGGCGGAAGCCGCGCCATAGTGCGAGGAAGATGTCGTGGCCGCCCGTCGAGGCTCCCATATACGGTGCCAGCCACGCGATGAAAAAGGCCCGGAAAACGGAAAGGACTGCGAGGTAAAACGCAAATACCTTCAGTCCTTCCAGGATGCCCGTATATAGAGTTTTCCAAGTAAACCGCGAAAGCCATGCGGGCATAGAGAACATCATGGCAGGATGATCTCCACGCCGTACGAATCCGCTGCTGCGCGGATGTCTGCTGCCGGCTCCGAATCCGTGATGAGGCCCGAGAGCGTGTCGAGCGTCGTGTAGTTGTAGTTGCCATCCGTGCTGAGCTTGCGCGCTTCGGCCACGACATAGGCTTTCTTGCTATGGCGGATGATGGCAGCCTTGTTGATGCCGTCATCGATGTCGTACGTTGAAACGCTGTTCTCCTTGACATCGACGCCGACCGCGCCGACAAAGGCGATGTCCGGTTTGAGGCGCGAGATGAAGTCGAGCGTCATGCCGCCCCAGAAGCCATCGCGGCTCTTGTTGATCTTGCCGCCGGCGAAGACCACGCGGATCTTCGGGTTGCGCGCGAGCACGACGAGGATGTCGATCATGTTCGTGACGACCGTGACCTCAAGCTCCATCTTGACGAGCAGCTCTGCGATGGCGAGGTTGCTCGTCGAGATGTCGAGGAAGACCATGTCCTTCTCATGGATGAGTTTGACGGCAGCCTGCGCGATGCGCTGCTTAGCCTCGACGTCCGTATTGCGGTGCTTGCTGACCTCGACCATGTGGCTGTTCTCGCGGATGCGCACGGCGCCGCCGTACGTGCGTTTGAGCTTGCCCTTCTTCTCGAGGGCACCGAGGTCCTTGCGGATGCAGTCCTCGGTGACCTTGAATTTCTCACTGAGGTCACGCACGCGGACCTTGCCGTCGCGTGCCAGCATGCTCAGGATGATATCCTGACGTTCTTCCAAAAACATATTGCTCACTCCTATGAAACCAATTCGCATTTATTGTTTGCTCTTGTTGTACGATTATTGTACTAGATAAGAGAAAAATTATCAAGCCTTTCTGCAAAGAATCTCTCATATCCTCTGCTAATGCGTGCAGATGAGCAGGATTTTGCCGATTCTGTGCACTATCCCTGACGAGCGAGTTATTGATCCGGATGCTCCGCGGCGAGCGCCTGCAGCGCCGCCGTGTCGTCGGCATCCGTCAGGACGAAGAGCGCATCGCCCGCCTGCAGTTCGAGCCCATCGCGCGGCGCGAGCTCGTGTGGTCCACGCCGCACATTGACGAGAACGCAGCCCGACGGCCAGAGCGCATTGGCGACTGTCCTGCCGTCGAGGGCCGACTTCACGCCGACCGACAGCTCCAAGAGGACGCGACGATGGCGGATGCGGCTCGCGATCTTCTTGCGCACGGCCAGGCTGCGCGCGAGCAGCATGTCGTAGACGGGCGCGCCACCCGTGAGGCCCGAGACGAGATAGGCCGTCATCGAGACGATGATCAGCGCGAGCATGTGCTCAAAAGAGCCCGTCATCTCCATGATCAGGATGCTGCCTGTGATTGGCGACTTGACGACGGCCGAGAAATACGCCGCCATGCCAAAGACGATGCAGTTGACGGCAAAGAGCTCCGGCATCCACTGGAAGAAAATCGCGACCTTGGCAAAGACGGCGCCGCCGACCGAGCCGAGCACGAGCATGGGCAGGAAGATGCCGCCGGGCACGCCCGAGCCGAAGCAGACCATCGTGAAGAGGAACTTCGCGGCGAGCAGCAGGACAAGGAATGCAAGCGTGTAGTCCGTCACGACGAGTGAGTCGACGAGGCGGCTGCCACCGCCGAGGACCTGCGGCAGCACGAAGCCGAGGACACCTGCGCAGAAGAGCGGCACGACCGGCCGCCAGCGCGCGGGCACCTTCTTGTAGAAGTCCTGCGAGCGCGTGAGCATCGGGTTGAACGCAAGGCCCAGGAGGCCGACAAATGCGCCGAGCAGGATGAGCAGGAAGTACATGTCGCCCGTGTCGATGACCGGCACGACGCCCATGTGGAAGACGGGCTGCATGCCGAAGAAGTACTGCGTGACCGTCGTCGCCGTGACGGCCGCCGAGATGGCCCCCATGAGCACGAAAGCCGAGAAGTTCTTCGTGAGCTCCTCCAGACAGAAGATCACGCCGGCGAGCGGCGCGTTGAAGGCCGCTGCGAGGCCCGCGCCCGCACCGGCCGTCAGCAGGTAATGGCTCTCCGCATACGAGCGGTGCGTAAGGCGCCCGAGCCCCTGACCGAGGCAGGCGCCGAGCTGGACGCTCGGGCCCTCGCGGCCGAGCGACATGCCCGCGCCGATGCCGAGCACCGCACCCGTGAACTTCAGCACGAGGACGCGCGCCCAGTTCATGTCCATCTCGCCGAGCAGGATGCCTTTGATCTGCGGGATGCCCGAACCAGACGTCATGCCGTCCTTGCTCACGATGCGATAGAGAATCCAGCTGCAAAGGAAGAGCGCGAGGAACCAGACCGGTATCCAGACGATGTGCTCTGGCAGCCAGCGATAGAGCACGGGCAAATATTCCTCTGAGAGCTCGAGCAGGTAGCGGAACAGCGCGATGACCATGCCGGTCGCCACACCGATGATATTGCCTTCAATAAAGAGGCGCAGCTTGAAATGACGCGGGTCCGTCATCATGGTCATGGCACTCTCGATGCGCCTGTACATGATGCTCCTCCTTCCGTTTCTTTCATTTCCATCATCGAATCTCCATCCAATCATTCAATCATTCAAGAAAATATGAAAACATAAAAAAAGCGCTGTACCGAAGTACAGCACTTTGTCATCGTTATTCTGCAGTAAACGGCAGCAGTGCGATATTGCGTGCGCGTTTGATTGCAACCGTCACCTGACGCTGATGCTTAGCGCAGTTGCCGGAGATACGACGCGGTAAAATCTTGCCGCGCTCCGTAACGAAGCGGCGCAGTTTTGCAACGTCTTTATAGTCGATATGATCGACCTTGTCTACGCAGAACGAGCAGACCTTTCTACGAGGTCTTCTGCCTCTGTCACGTCTCATCAAAGTAATTCCCCTCCAGTCTTAAAATGGGATTTCTTCATCAGGGATAGACGGGCCAAAAGAACCTGCATCCGCCGGCTTTGACTGCGGCTGCGGCTGCGGCGCCGGAGCACCAGTACCGAAACCACCTTCGTGCTGGACCGAGCTTCTCGAATCGAGGAACTCAATCTCATCGGCTACGATTTCCGTCACATAACGCTTCGAACCGTCCTGTGCCTCGTAGCTCCTGACCTGGATGCGGCCTTCCACCGAGATGCGGCGGCCTTTGATCAGGTTATTACCACAGATCTCAGCAAGCTTGCGCCATGCCACGATAGGAATGAAATCCGCCGTCGGCTGACCGTCATTCGCATCTCTGCGAGCAAAACGGCGGTCAACAGCCAGTGTGAACGTGCATACAGCCACACCAGACTGCGTATAGCGGACCTCAGGATCACGAGTCAGACGTCCAATCAGTATTGCCTTGTTCATGAGGTATGCCTCCCTGACACCCATATGGTGTAGTACATCTTAAAGAACTTTTACAAGTCTCTCGCTCACTCTTCGTCGGACTTGACGATCATGTGCTTGAGGAGCTCGTCCGTAATCTTCATGACACGGTCGCACTCAGCAACGCATGCCGGCTCACACGTAACGTTGAACAGGCAGTAGTAACCTTCGGTGCAGTCCTTGATCTCATAAGCAAGACGCTTCTTGCCCCAGCGATCTTCTTTATCGATAGTACCACCGTTGTTCTGGATCAGGTTGCTGAACTTCTCGATGACAGCGTTCGTTGCATCCTCTTCCATCGGTTTCACGATAAATATGACTTCGTACTTTCTCACGAAATCACCTCCCTCTTTGGTCTTTGGCTCCCCTACTACGAGGAGCAGAGTTACATCTTCGCTTTTCAGCGACTAAACAAGTATACCACGAACGGCGAGCGAATGCAAGCATAATTAATGGTCGAGGCAGTCGCGGTGATGGCGCGCGAGCTTCTCGGCAGCCGTCGTATTGCCACCGCGCAGCGCGAGCACGACGCCGGCCGCAATGAGCGTGAAGCCGATCCAGAAATAGAGGGTGACGGGCTCTGCGAGCAGCAGCCAGCCGAGGAACGTCCCGACAATCGGCTGGAAGAACATGAAGAGCCCCGCAAGAGAGGCGTCCATGTAGAGGAGGCCCTTGTTCCAGAGGCAGAAGCCAGCCGTCGTCGAGATGAAGCCGAGGTAGAGCACCGAGCCCCAGACGGACGGCGAGGCCATCGCCGCGTAGTCCGCCGCGGTCAGCAGCCAGTAGAGGCCGTACGGCGTCAAGGTCAGGAAGGCGATGAGCACGCTGTAGAACGTCACCGTGATGACGGAGTACTTCGAGAGGAACTTCAAGAGGACCGACATGAAGGCCCAGGTGACGGCTGCCACGAAGAGTGAGGCGCCGCCGAGGGGATTGACCGTAAAGTTATCGGGGTCAAAGACGACGAAGAGCACGCCGATCGTCGCTAGAAGGACCGAGGCGATGCGCCCCGCCGTGAGCTTCTCGTGCAACAGGAAGTAGCCGAAGACGACCATGAAGGCCGGTGTCGCCGCCGTGATGACCGAGCCCGTCTGCGCAGAGGTCATCATCGTGCCCGTCTCCTGCGTCACGATGGAGAGCACCTGCCCCGAGAGCGCCGAGAGCACGAGGAGCTTGCGGTCCTTCTTGTCGATGTGCCAGGAGGAGTGCGTCATGAGCATCAGGATTATCAGTGCCAGCAATGCCGTGCCATAGCGCATCCAGACGAGCGGCACAGGCGGGATGACGAAGATGGAGAGCCGCACGGCGATGAACATGCCTCCCCAGATGCTCCCGGCCAGAGATAAGAAAAACGACCCGATGACGAGATTGCGCAAAATATCCCCTCCTGCTCCTCAAGACCCCATTGTCCTGCAAAAATACAATATGAAACTAGCCGATATCGCACTCATTATAGCACAAGCCGTCCGATTTACAACCCTTCGCAAACGTGATACGATGAACAGGGATTATCATCTATATTACTTAGATAGGATTCCCAGAAAGAAGTGACCTCATCACATCATGGATACTGCAAACCTGCGCCTCATCTTCGTGCTGACCGACCTCATCGCACCGCTCGCCGTCGGCTACTTCCTGCACCAACGGCACCTCGTCTCCGGTGAGGCCATCAACAAGCTCATCCGTTTCAACGTCGTCTGCATCTACACCGTGCTCGCGCTGCTGAGCTTCTGGGTCCTGCCGATCTCGTGGAGCCTGCTGACCGTGCCGATCTTCGGCTTCCTGCTGATCCTCGTGCCGGGCGCCATCGGCACCGTCGCCTTCGCTCGCCATCTCGGCAGTTGGCTCGACCGCGGCGCCTACATCGCGAGCGCCATGCTCGCGAACATCGGCACGCTCGGCGGCGTCTGCGCCTTCATCCTCTACGACGAGCAGGGCTTTGCCTACACGCAGCTCATCGGCACGTGCCAGAACATCCTGCTCGTGCTCGTCATCTTCCCGATGGCCCAGTACTGCTACATGAAGCACACGCATGCCGTCCGCAAGACCGACCGGCTGCACAGCTTCTGTGACATGTTCTTCTCGCTCAACCAGCTGAGCCTCATCGGCATGGCCGCAGGACTCCTGTTCAACGCCTGCGGCATCGAGCGGCCGCCTGCCCTCGCACCGGTCTTCCAAGGGCTTGTCCACATCGCCGCCTGGATTGCCATGCTGCCCGTCGGCTTCCTGATTGACTTCCAGCAGGTGCGCCGCTACGCACACAGAGTCCGCTCGCTGACCGCCCTGCGCTTCCTGATCACGCCGTTCCTCTTCGGCGTGCTGATCTACCTCTTCGTCGACGATCCCGTCACGCAGGGCACGCTCGTGATCTGCTCCTTCTGCCCGACTGCCATCAACGCCGTGCTGACCTCGCGCCTCTACCATCTGACGACCGACCTCGCCGTCGCCTCCTTCGTCATCACGACAGGCCTCTTCCTGCCCATCCTCTTCCCAGCGCTCTTCTTCCTTCTGCGCTGACTGCAATGACATTGGGTAGCAAAAAAGCCGTCTCTAGATTCACTGAGAATCCTGAGACGGCTTTCGTTTTCTCGTTATTCCGCGTCAATGCTTTCCTGCGCGTTTTTTTTGCGCTTATGGCGTACGTAGAGCACCGCGATGACGACTGCGGCGACCACGACGAAGGCGATGCTCGCCTCATGGCCAATCTGCGTCAGGATCTTCCAGCTCTCGCCGAGCATCATGCCAGCGTAGAGGATCAGCGCCGTCCAGGGCAGCGCACCGGCAAACGTCAGCACGAGGAACTTCTTCATGTCGACATGGGCAAAGCCAGCCGGCAGCGAGATGAACGTGCGCACGACCGGCAGCATGCGGCTGAAGAACACGGCCTTGAGGCCGTACTTGTCGAACCAGTTCTGCGCCACATCGACATGCGACTTCTTGATGAAGAAGTAGTGGCCGTAGCGGTCGACGAACGTTCTGCCGCCGTAATGGCCGACGAGATAGGCGAAGATCGAGCCGGCCATGCCACCAATCATGCCTGCCGTCAGTGCGCCGGCAAACGTCAGCTGGCCCGAGAAGATCAGATAGCCTGCAAAACCGAGGATGAGTTCACTCGGCACCGGGATGCAGGCATTCTCCGCGGCCATGAGGATGGCAATCGCGAAATACCCCCACGAAGCAATGAACTCCAAGAACATCGTCGAAAATTGTTCCATGTTTGCAAGTCTTCCTTTCTGAACGCCAAACAATATCTTGATTTGCTATCAACCATTATACATCACAATCTGGAAAATACAAGGAAATCCATCAGGCGAACACACCCTGGAATGCGCTCTGCAAGAGGCCGACCACACCGAAGAACAGGAAGATGCCCGCCGACAGATAGCGCATCTTCTTGGCCGGCAGCTTGCGGTGCAGGAAAGCGCCTGCCAAGATGCCGAGGCTGTCGGCGAGCACCATGCCGGCGACAGCGCCCGCGAGGACCATGAGCCAGGATTCATACTGTGCAGCCATCGTCATCGCCGCGAACTGCGTCTTATCACCCATCTCACCGACGATGAAGGTCATGGCGACCGTCAGCAGCGGGCCAAAGCGCGAGGGGTGCACGTTCTCTTCCTCTTCCTCATCATCGCCGCGCAAGGTCCAGACACCAAAACCGATGAACAGGCACGAGGCGATGATCGTCATGAGGTGGACAGGGATCAGCTGCCCCGCCAAGGATCCTACTGCAACCGCCAGCGAATGGACGACAAGGATACCAAGCGTCATTCCGGCGAACACCGACTGCCAGCGGTATTTTGCCGTGAATGCCATGACGATGAACTGGGTCTTATCCCCGAGCTCTGCGAGAAAGACCACGAGGAACGACGCGAGAAACGCCTCCATTGCATACCTCCTGCTATCTTAGACAAATACACAGACATAAAATCATGATACAAAAAAAGCCCGCAACGCGGGCATGATGTCAAGTGGTGCCTCAGAGCGGAATCGAACCACTGACACGGGGATTTTCAGTCCCCTGCTCTACCGACTGAGCTACCGAGGCATTTACAAGTTAGATAATATTATAACACATTGCTGTGTAATAAACAAGTGGCGACCCGAATGGGACTTGAACCCATGACCTCCGCCGTGACAGGGCGGCATTCTAACCAACTAAACTACCGGGCCGTTCTTCTTTTGTGCCGCTGTGTTTCAGCGACATGTATTATTATACGGACGATGCGGCATCTTGTCAACACCTTTTCGCCATTTTTTTCAAAAAAAGCCCGAGCGGAGGAAAATCCCCCGCCCAGACCGCTTTTCCATCACTCCGCCGAGTCGTCCTTCTCGTCGTTGAGGTCATTGTGGACCTCCGAGAAATAGATGACCGTCACCGTATCTTCCATGAGAATGCGGCGCTTGTAGATGCGCTCGAAGTCGGCGATGAGTTCCTCGCGCGAATTGATCTCGGGGTTCTGGTGGCCGAGGTCGGCACTCGTCAGCGTGCCCATCGTCTTGACGCGGACCTTGTCGAGGTAAGCCGTGTAGATGCGGTGCTTCGGCTCGCCCTTCTTGCCCGAGGTGATCCAGACGATCGAGCCCTCCGGATAGAGCTTGCTGACATCGCCGAGGCGCACGGTGCAGTTCTTCGTGCGCTCCATGATCATCTTCTTGTGCTTGGCTGCCTGGAAATTCAACGCCATCATGATAAAGCATCTCCTATCTGAATCGCTCATTCCAAATACATTATATACATTATACACATCGCATGCATCGATGCGCTCATGATGCGCTCATGCTCATGTGCTTACGCTTTGCTTCTATAATTCTCCCCCATACTGCCAGAATCCTGCCATCCTGCGCGAAAATCCAGAAAAAATTCCTCACCGGACTGTACGCAATTCATGGACATCCTGCGAATTTTCATGCGCCATAGCCGAAAGTATGTTAGAATAAAGCCATCTGTACCAAATGATTGGAGGTTTTACCATGACAAAGACAAGACACATCCTCGCACTCGTTTGCGCCCTGCTCATGCTGAGCTGCAGCGCAGCGTTTGCCGCACCGCAGCAGCAGGAAGCGCCGCGCCCGACGCTCTCCGTCGACGGCCAGGGCACGGGCACGGCGACGCCGGACATGGCGACCGTCACGATTGGCGTGACGACGCAGGGTGAGGATGCGGCCAAGGCACAGAACGATAACGCCTGGGTCTCGAACCAGATCCAGAACGCCGTTCGCGGCCTCGGCATCGAGGAGAAGGACATCCAGACGCGCAACTACTCCTTCTACCCGAACTACAGCACGGAAAAAGACCATCGCAATGAGGTCACGGGCTACACGGTCAACAACTCCGTCATCGTCGTCGTGCGCGACATCAAGCTGACGGGCAAGGTCATCGACGCCGCACTCAATAATGGTGCCAACGAGATCAACTCGCTCGACTTCTCGACAAGCGACACGAAGGCCGTCCGCAAGGTCGCCCTCCTGAACGCCGTCCAGGACGCCCGCGACAAGGCTGACATCATCGCCAAAGGCCTTGGCAAGCGCATCGTCGGCATCCAGAGCGTCAGCGAGAGCACGGGCTACATCGAGACGCGCCGCTTCGGTGGCAACATGCTCATGGCCGCTGCGAAGGACGCCGCCACGCCGATTGCCCCGGGCAGCCTTTCCCTGACCGCCAACGTCCATGTCGACTTTATCCTCAGTGACTGATTAGCAGCATGAGAAGTAAGGAGTTTTTCTTTTGAGTGAGCAAGAATCCCCGGCAGCAGCTCCCGTGAAAAAGCGGAAGCCCCGCCTGCCGGCCATCGAATACATCCGCGGCATCGCGATGATGGGCGTCATCGCCATCCACGTCGGTTCGCAGTACCTCATGAACCAGACGGCCAACGTCCATCTGATTGCCCTCTTAGAGGTGGCCTCGCGCTTCAGCGTGCCCATCTTCTTCTTCATCTCGGCCTTCGGGCTCTTCTACAACCTCGACATCCACGAGCCGCTCGACTACCGGGCCTTCATGAAGAAGCGCTTCCGTACGGTCCTCATCCCGTACCTCGTCTGGTCCGCCTTCTACCTGCTGCACGATGGCCTGTTCTACGGCGTCGGCTTCCCCAACCCGCTGCACCTTATAAGCATCCTGTTCTTCGGCACGGCGAAATACCAGCTTTACTTCCTCGTGATCCTGATCTGGTTCTACCTGCTCATGCCGCTCTGGATTGCCATCGTGCGGCGCGCGGGCAAAATCAGCCTGATCTTGCTCTTCGTCGCGCAGCTGGGCTTCGACTACTGGTCGAGCTTCTCCGTGGCGTTCAACACGTTCGTCTACGCGCTGCCCGACCACTCCTTGCTCAAGCCATTCCTCATGTACCGCCTCAACTACTGGGTCGTTCACTACGTCTTCATCTTCGTGCTCGGCGGCTATCTTGCGGTGCACATCCAGGAATTCCAGCGCTTCATGAAGGAAAACCGGCGCGCCATCACGGTGTTCTTCTGGGCCTCGCTCGTCTGGCTCCTCGCCTACTACTACCAGCTGATCTTCGAGACGGGCTACACGCCGCTCGAGGCCATCAACACGGCCCATCAGCTGAGCCCGGCGGGCCTCTTCTACACGCTGGCCAGCTCGGTCTTCTTCTTCACGATCTTCACGTACCAGAAGTACCCAAGCTGGCTCAATCCCATCCTGCACCAGCTCGGCCGCCACTCCTACTTCGCCTACCTCGTCCACCCGTTCTTCATCACCTACGCAGCCACGCTGCTCCAGAAGAGCGGCCATCTCATGACAGCCCCCGTCGCGATTGCCTTCTACTTCGTGATTCTCGGGCTCTCCATGATTGCCGCGGCCCTCTGCCGCAAGCTCGGCGAGCGCCTGCCGATTCTTAACGAATGGACCATCGGCGTCTACCCGCGCAAAAAATGACGGGCAAACAAAAATCCTGCCCACATCGCAAACTGCGGTGTGGGCAGGATTTTTTTATAATATCGATTCAGGCGCGGACCTTCTTGAAGAACTGGCTATCGGCCGTATCCGTCAGCCGCAGGTCGTAGCCGAGCGCGACCATCTCGCGCATCTTGATGAGCATGAGGTTGATGTTGCAGCGCAGGCGCTTCGAGATTGTCTCCATGTCCTCGCCCGCGCGCACGAGCCGGTAGACCTCGTCATTGTCGAGCAGGAGGTGCGCCGCAAAGGCGTTTGCCTCGTACTCCGTGCGGCTGTTCATGCGGAAGAGCTCGAATTCCTGCAGGCCCGTCTTCGCGAGCTCGCGGTGCAGCTGGTCGTGGCCGATCTCATGCGCGAGCACCATCGGCAGCCAGTCCTCATCGAGGCGGCTGTTGAGGAAGATGAAGCGGTGGTGCCACTTGTTGAAGTACATGCCGAGCAGGTTCTTGTAATCATCTGCGAATTCGACATGGATGCCGAGCTCCTGCGCGAGTGCCAGCATATCATGGCCGGCAGACGGCTGGACCTTCCGCGCGGCCTGATAGAGCTGTATCGAATCCATCCAATCACTTCCTGTACTTTTTCGGCGTGTATTTCTGGTTGTCTTCCTTGGCCAGCCAGTAGGCCCGCTCGAGCGAGCGCATGACGGCCTCGCGGTCCTGGTCTGAGAGCTCGCCGCCCGCGAACATGCCCGCGAGCTGACTCACGAGCTCCTGCGCCTGCGCCATGCCGCGGCTGCCGTACTGCTCATGCGCCGCATCGAGGAACATCTCGCGGTCCGTGTAGAGGTAGTCGACATCGACCTCGAAGAAGTCCGCGAGGACTTGATACATCTCCTTCTTCTTCGGGTAGCGCTCCCCCGACTCATAGCCGCTGTACGTCTGGCGCGTGATGCCGCAGGCCGCCGCCACATCCTTCTGCGTGAGCCGGCGCGCGCGGCGCAGCTGCAACAGTTTATCACAGAATTTCACGATCATTCCCTCACTCTCAAATCATTGCTTTTATCATTCTATCATCGCTCTGCCTTACAGACAAGACAATCCCTCAGGCGATGTGGCGCCATGACGGCCGCCAATCGACAGGCGCCTCCGCATGCTGCGGCAGGGACTGGCGCACAGGGGCCGAGTGCACAGGGCGCACCGGGCGCTGCTGCACTGTCAGGTAGACGAGCGTCAGCAGGTTGAGGAGCGGCAGGCACTGGCCGACAAGCACGAGCCGGCTCACGCGGCAGTCATTGCAGCGCCAAAGCGTGACGAGCAATAAGAGGAGCGCAAACGGCGCCGTGAACTCCAGTGACGCCAGGACGCCGACCTGATGCGCAAAGCAGAACGGGATGCCGCTGCCGAGGATGCTGAAGAGCCCCATGACGAGCCCCGTCGGCTCCGAGAGATACGGCTCGACCGTCTCGTACTCCCAAGCCGCGTAGTAGAGCGGCACCGAGATGTAGAGCAGGATACTCACTAAGGCAAAGGGCAGACGCCCGATTTTTTTCGATAGGATCTGCATATAGAAAACCTCCCGTCGTTATCTTTAACAATTGTAAAATTTATGCCTTGATATTAACATATGTCAGCGTATTTGTCAAAGTAAGCGTGAGAATGTCAAATATCTTGTCAAATAAAAACAGGCCTGCATCTTTGCAGGCCTGTCCGTGCCAAGACGGCTCTCAGAGGTTCTCGAGCAGCCGTATCTCATTCTTCATGATGTAATTCTTCTTGTCCGGCATCCTGCCGTTGACGAGATACTCGAAGGCGAGGTTGATGGCCATGCGCCCCTGCCGGACCGGATGCTGGTAGAGGATGGCCTTGACGATGCCCTGGCGCATCATCTCGACCGTCGAGGGCACGCTGTCGAACGCGATCGTCACGGGGCGCTTCCCCTCCGGCAGCTGCATGATGGCGCGGCAGGCACCGTAGACGCCGGCCGCGAGCAGGAACATCGCCGAGATGTCCGGATGATCGTCGAGCAGGTTCTTCGTGCGCTCGTACGAGCAGATCTCATCGTCGCCGTTCTCGATGACGTCGGCGATGGAGAAGCCGGGCAGGCTCTCCATGCGGTGCTCGAAGCCCTCCAGCCTCTCGCGGTGGCCGAGGACCTGCCGGCTGCCCATGACGATGCCGACCTTCGCCTGCTCGCCGAGCAGCGCATGCAAGAGCGCACAGGCCGTCTCGCCGCCGTTGAAGTAATCGCTGCCGACATAGCAGTGGCGCTTCGAGCTCTTGATGTCGTTGACGACCGTCACGACGAAGATGCCCGCATCGACAAAGTCGTCGATGGCCTTCGCGATGCGCGCATCGTCGATAGGGCTGATGATCAGGGCATTGACCTTCCCCTTCATCTGCTCCATGAGGTGCAGCTGCTTGTCGACGTTGTAGCCCTTCATTGGATAGTAGCGGACCGTCAGGCCGTAGATGGCATAGGCCGCCGCCGCGCGGTCCATGCCGTGGATGACATCGTCAAAGAAGGCATTGCCCTCCGACGGCAGCAGGACCCCGATGACCGGATGATTCTTGCGCGCCGCCAAGGCCTTGCCCGCCGGGTTTGGCTCATAGCCGAGCTGCTCCGCCATCTTCTTGATCATCGCCGCCGTCTCTGCGTTGACCCTGCCGCGTCCGTTGAGTGCGCGGTCCACCGTCCCTCGCGAGACGCCGCAGAGTTCTGCTATCTTTTTCATGGTGACCATTGCGCATTCCCTCCTATATTCCTTCCTTTTCCTTCTATTTATTTTATCAGATTTAGACGCGATTGACGATAAAAAAGAATAAAACGAGATCCCTGTCGCCAGAGTGCATGACAAGGATCTCGTTTCTCCTCATATCAACAAATCCCAATCCCCCAAATCAGAGCGAGAGGTTCTCACCCTTGAGGCCGATGAAGGCGCCGTCCTTGCCAAGTCCGCTCTCTTCGTGAGCAATCAGCCACTTGTTGACCGCGAACAGCAGGCGGTCCTCCCCTTCCTTAGCGATGGGGTTCTTGAGCGCTTCATTCGTGCCTCGCGGCAGGGCAACGCCGCAGCGGAACTCCTTGCCGTCGATGCCGCACGGAGCAAAATGCAGCGTCGTCGCGTAGAGCTCTACTGCCGTGCCGGCCGGCACGAAGAAACACTCGACATTGCCCGTGTCGTACGTCAACGTCTTCGGGTCGATGTCCTGCTGGCGGCCGACCATCAACACGAGGTCCGTCGCCGCGATGTCGATCTCCGACGAGCGATGGTACTCAAGCGCATTGAGTGCTTCATTGTGGCCGCTGCAGTGGCCGAGCTCCGTCGGCATCTCGCCGTACGTCTTTTCCGTCAGTTCCTTGAAGAGCGGCAGTGCCTCGAACGATGCGACCGACGGCTCGTAGACCGTCCCCTCCGCCGGAATCTCAATTGCCTTCAGCGCTTCGCAAAACGCCTTCGTCTCAAGCGGCAGGACGCGCCCATACGGACGGAATGCTTCTTCCGTTACAGATTTCATAGTATCTCTCTCCTCTGAATGCATCAACTAGACTGTATCCTCATATCATTCATTCTACAGAATGCGCCCACACTGCAAAAGGTCACCTGTCCCCGCAGCACTGCGCGCAGCTGCTTTTCAATCTTCCCCCAGTTCTTTGTAGCAGAAATGCTGGAAGGTCGCAACGAGATCATAGCCGGAATAATCGACAGCCGCGAGCCCCACAAACGCGCCAGTAAAGAATCCGCCATACGTCTGCAGCACGTAATCATCCGATAGGACAGCGGCATCTAGCTTCACGTCGATGATGGACCAATCCACACCATTGAAAGAGTACGCGTACTGATAGAAGGATTTTCTCACCAGCGTCTTGAACCAGACATACTCCACATCATCTGGAATGACGATTGCCTGATCCTTCAGATATGACGTATACTGGCCGCGGTTGTTCTCGGCAATCTCGATGACGCGTTTCTGGCGCACTTCGTCGAACGTGATGAAGATCCAAGACCAATGCTTGTCGTTGTAGAAGTTCGTCAGTCCGGCCATCTGCTGATAATTCCACGGCTCGAACTTCACCTTCGTCTCCGCATCGAAGAAGAAGGCTTGCCAGCGGCTGGCCACCATGGAAGTATCCATCGTGGATGCCAGCGAGCGCCGCCCAATGAGGCGCAGGCTGCCGCCTCCGCACTGTCCCATCTCATCCGTGAACGGGACGCGCAGTGTGTTCCATTCCATGTCGAGCGTCGTCCCCGAAAAATCATCGCAACGCGAGTGGTCTGTCGGCGCATCCGTTGGGATGGCATCACGAGGTGCCTCGACTTCCAGCTGTCCACCATGTCCACCGACAATTCTCGGCCAGCCTTCGTCATCCCACTCCACCTTCTGGATCGATGTCTCACGCCCGAGCGTGCACCAGCCACGCGGATCCCAGGACGATTCTGTATCATGATTCCAAGGGCGTCCCGTCAAAGACGCGTAGTACCATTCACCGCTCGGCGTCTCGACCAGGGAGCCATGCCCCTGTTTCTGCAACGGGAAATCCGGCGTATCAAAATTCGTGATGAACGGGCCATCTGGTTCCGTGACAAAGGAATCCACATCCAGCGTTCTAGAACGCGCTACGACTTCCTGATGCGTCCAGACGGTCCCTCCCTGTGCAGCGAATAGGTAGTAGTACCCATTGATCTTGTAGAGATGCGGGCCCTCGACGAGCTTGACATCGGTCCCTCGATAGATGGTCCGCGCCGTATGCGGCAGCATCTTCATCGTCTCTGGGTCAAATTCCGTCAGCGTGATGCCGTTGAACGGATGATGGTATTCCCGGTGATCCCAGGTCTGCTGTACCAGATATTTTCGGCCATCGTCATCATGGAACAGAGAAGCATCGAAGCCGACTCCGTTCAGTCGGACAGGATCAGACCAAGGGCCTGTGATGCTCTCGGCCGTCGTCAGGTAGTTCGTCATGTCCTTGAAGGCACCTTCCGTAACCTTGACATCCGTATAGACAAGCCAGAACTTCCCGTCTGCATAGGTCAGGTCAGGTGCCCAGATGCCACCTGAAGACGGATTGCCCTTCATGTCGAGGAGCGTCGTCGTCGACAGCGGCGACGGCAGCAACTTCCAGTGAACTAAATCCTTCGATTCATGAAGGCGCACACCGGGGAACCATTCGAAGGTCGAATTGGCGATATAATAGGTGTCTCCTACACGAACCATGCTGGGATCAGCATGGAAGCCAGGCAGTACGGGATTCTTGATTTTCATACAATATCACTCTTTCTCCTGAATTCAGATTCTTGTACCAGCTCGATTCATCTGCGAGCCTGGATCTCGCGGTTGATCTTGTCGATCTCACGATCGCCCAGCGGATAACGGCTGATGATCCACATGGACACAATGGCGAACAGGATCGGCAGCCAGATCATGGAAATGGAGATACCGGTGAGGGCGTCGGCCGACTGGACTGCCTTCGTGCCATCAAAGGCGAAGAACGCGTTGATGTAGCCCGGGATGATACCGCCCAGAGCCAGGCCGATCTTGAAGAACAGGCCCATCAGAGAATTGATGATGCCAGCGACGCGCTTCTTGGACTGATATTCGCCATAGGCGATGACTTCCGGCACAAGAGCCCACATGTATCCCGTCGCTGCCGTCAGGCCCCACTGCATGAAGAAACGACCCACATAGCCGAGAGCAATCATATCGCGGAACTGAGGCATGGACCAGATCCACAGCAGGAGCTGTCCAACGATGAACAGGCTGAGGAAGGCGTAGAAGAATGCGCGCTTGCCAATCTTGCGGCGCACGATTGGCCACAGAAAGACGAGGAAGATGCCCGGGATTGAGCCGATGAGATTGATGGAAGCCATCCACTCAGAATGACCAATCATATACTGCATGTAGAACGGCCAAGTCGTATTGCCGAAGAACATGAACGTGAACGCAACCGTGAAGAACAGGCCCAGGACACGCAGCGGCTTGTTGCGCTTCAATTCGCCCCAGAGATCAGAGATATGGACCGAAGCCGTCTCCTCTTTTGTCGGCAGGACACGCTCCGTAATGCCATAGTAAGTGCAGAGCAGGAGCAGGAAGCCGATGACCATGTACACCGACATGACCATGAAGTACGCGCCGGCAGCATCTGGAGAAGCATAATTGCCGAGGTTCAGCTTAATGCCGAAGAAACCGATATCCTGCAGTTTCTTATCCGGAGACGCCAGCTGCACAAACAACGGCAGGAACGTGTAGACGAGCAGGTTGCCGATGTTCGCTTCCGTCATGCGCACGCTGGTCAGCGTCGAGATCTCTTCGCTGTCGCGCGTAAGGGAGGCATTCAGGGCACCGTACGGGATGTTTACGAAGGAATAGATCAGTGCTGTTGCCAGATATGAGAAGAATGCATAGAACACATTGCCGCGGATTGCCGGGATTGGCAGGAAGAGCATCGCCGAGAAGATCGTCAGCGGAATGCCGAAGTACAGCAAAAACGGCTTGTATTTCCCGTTCTTGAAGCTGGCCTTATCGACTACTGTGCCGACCCAGGGATCCCAGACGACATTGATGCAGCGAACGATGAGGAAAATAGTAGCGCCCACCGCAGCAGACAAGCCAAATACCGTCGTCATATAGAACAGCAGCATCGAGCCGATCGTACCAAAAATCAAGTTCTGCGCCAAGTCTCCTGACCCATAGCAAATGCGCTCTTTCCAGGACAGCTTGGCAAATTCGTCATTAGGTGATACTGTTACTTTTGGTTCCATGAGTATATCTCCGTCCTTTGTAGATATTCTTATCTGCGTGCACGTGTACTCTATCTATACGCTTACTATAACACAATAAGAAGTACGCGTCAATACGAAAATATAATTCCCGAACTGACCCTATCACATTTATTTTTTCGGGAAAAATCGGCTATTATCACTCACTTTATCCAAATCACCAATAATGCAACGATGCATTCCATATCGTTTACTCTCCCATTAGCGTTCACATGTACGCAAGCAATAAGAATACATTCCCGCATAAAAAGCGAGGCCCCGGCCATGTCACGCATGGCAGGAACCCCGCTCTCGCTACGACGATCTAGCATCCCATAGCGTCTTCTTATACAGCGTCTTCTTATGATGATTCGAGTTATTTCTTGGACTGGTTGTAGATATCGAAGGCAACCGCTGCCAGCAGGACAAGGCCCTTGATCATCTGCTGCCAATCGATGCCGATGCCGAGGATAGACATACCGTTATTCAGCGTGCCCATAACCAAGCCACCGACGACAGCACCGACAATCGTGCCGATGCCGCCCGTTGCCGATGCACCGCCGATATAGCAGGCAGCGATTGCATCGAGCTCGAAAGAAACGCCTGCGGAAGGAGCAGCACAGTTCAGGCGAGCCGAGAATACCAAGCCTGCGACAGCAGCCATCAAGCCCATGTTTACAAAGACGAGGAAGCGTACCCATTTCGTCTTGATACCGGAAAGACGCGCTGCATTCTCATTGCCGCCCAATGCATAGATATGACGGCCAATGACCATGCGGTTGCAGATGAACGAGTAAATGGCGATGAGCACGGCGAGGAGGATCAGGATGATCGGCAATCCCTTGAATTTCGTGAACCAATATGCGGCAAACAGCGTTATCACAACGACGAGAGCGACTTTGAAAAAGAGCACCTTGCGCGAACCGGCTGGGATACCGTATTTGACTTTCTGATTGTAATTATGGATGAACATGTAGGCTGCAAAGACAGCTACCAATACGCCGACAATCATCGTGCTCATCGGGATCGCTGCAAACAGCGGGATATCAACCAAGAATTTCTGGGCAATGAACTGATAGGAATCCGGGAACGGAGAAAGCGTATTGCCGTCAAGGATGACCATCGTCATGCCGCGGAAGATGAGCATACCGGCCAGTGTGACGATGAAGGAAGGCACGCGCACGAAAGCAATCCAGAAGCCCTGCCAAGCACCAACTAACAGGCCAAATGCCAGGCATGCCGCCACTGTGACGGGAACCGAGAAGCCCTGCTGTACAATCATCGTAGCCGCGATGGCACCGACAACAGCCAATACCGAGCCGACTGACAGGTCGATATCACCCGTCAGGATGCAGGGCAGCATGCCGACAGCCAGGATCAGGATGTAGCTGTTCTGCATGATTAATTTCGAGACATTCATCGGCGCCAGCAAAACGCCATCCGTCAAGAATTCAAATAAAATCGCAATAAAGATCAGAGCGACAAACATCGCGTATTTCCGCACGAAACCGACGCACGAAGCCTTGCTGATGGCGGCTTCGTTATCCGCCCCCTGTGCTGAGATTACGTTTTTCATGATATCTCCTCCACGAATAACCACGTTCAATCACATAGAATCACAGCAGCTCAAACCGCCTTTTTCTTCACATTGCTGTCCATAATGCAGCGCATGATCGCTTCCTGGGATGCCTCTTCACGAGACAGCTCGCCAACGAAACGGCCTTCGTTCATGACATAGATCCTGTCACTGATGCCCAATACCTCCGGCATCTCCGAAGAAATGACGATGACCGACTTTCCCTTCTTGGCCAGCTCATTGATGATGCAGTAGATCTCGTACTTAGCACCGACATCAATGCCGCGCGTCGGCTCATCGAGGATCAGGACATCGGGGTCAGCGTAAATCCAGCGCGCCAGCATGACTTTCTGTTGGTTGCCGCCCGACAGATTTCTCGTCTTCTGATAAATGCCAGGAGCCTTGATCTTGAGGCGGTCCATGTACTCATTCGCGACACAGACTTCTTTATTCTTATCAATGACGCCGGCATGTGCCAAGCGTTTCAGTGTTGGCAGCGTGATGTTCTCTCGAATACTCTCCATCAGGACCAGGCCTTGCCCCTTGCGGTCCTCTGTAACATATGCGATACCATTCTCGATGGCATCCGATACGCTGTTCAAGTGGATTTCCTTGCCATCCTTGTACAGATGGCCTGTGATATGACGGCCATACGAGTGGCCGAAGATGCTCATCGCCAACTCGGTGCGCCCTGCGCCCATGAGGCCTGCAATGCCGACGACCTCGCCTCGATTCACGTGAAAGTTGACATGGTCCACGACGAGTTTTCCCGCGACATAGGGTGAATAGACCGTCCAGTCCTTGACGGAGAAGCATGTATCACCAATCTTCGTTCCCTCGATGCGTGGCGGATAGCGATTCGTGATCTCACGGCCGACCATGCCCTTGATGATGCGGTCTTCTGTGATGTCATCGACGCCTTCTGTCAGGGTCTCAATGCTCTTGCCATCACGGATAATCGTGATGCGGTCTGCGATCCGTGTAATCTCATTGAGCTTATGCGAGATGATGATGGCCGTGATCTTCATCTTCTCGCGGAGCTCGAGAATCAGATTGAGCAGCTTGTCACTGTCCTCATCGTTCAAGGACGCCGTCGGCTCATCCAGAATCAACAGGCGGACATCCTTAGCCAGAGCCTTCGCAATCTCTATCAGCTGCTGTTTGCCGACGCCCAGCTTATTGACCGGTGTATCCGGCAGAGCATCGAGTCCGACGCGTTTCATCAGCTCTAATGCCTTCGAACGGCATTCTTCCCAATTCATGATGCCATGTTCCTGGCATTCATTGCCAAGGAAGATATTCTCCATGACAGAAAGATACGGGACGAGCGCCAGTTCCTGATGAATAATGACAATGCCTTCTTTTTCGCTATCGCGAATATTCTTGAATTTGCAAGTATGACCATCGTAACAGATCTCGCCCTGATACGTTCCATACGGATAAATACCAGAAAGAACATTCATCAACGTGGATTTACCAGCGCCATTCTCACCACAGAGTGCATGGATGGATCCTTCTTCTACCTTCAGATTCACATGGTCGAGCGCACGGACTCCGCCTGGAAATTCTTTGATGATGTCTTTCATTTCCAACAGAATTTTTGCCATAACGTTACCTCTTTCTGGTAATATGGCACATCCATTCATTGAGTATCTTCATTGAACAGATGCGCCACTCCCATGCCAGATATTCAAACTACCGTTTTACTGGAGATCCGATTCCTTATAGTAACCAGAATCAATCAGGAGCTTCTTGTAGTTGCTCTTATCGACGAACTGCGGCTGCAGCAGATACGACGGTACGACCTTCACACCGTTGTTATAGCTCGACGTATCATTGACTTCCGGTTCCTGACCTGCAACGATTGCGTCGACCATCTTGACAACCTGATCGGCAAGAGCACGCGTATCCTTGAAGACAGACATCGACTGCTCACCGTTGACGATTGCTTTGACGTTCGGCAGGTTTGCATCCTGGCCCGTGATGATCGGCATATGACCAGCACTGTAGCCAGCCGACTTCAGAGCAGACTGTACGCCCAGGGAAGTCGAGTCATTCGAGCAGAGAACTGCATCGAGTTTTGCATCCGTGTAATACGTCGTGAGGATATTATCCATGCGTTCCTGTGCTTTTGCTTCATCCCAGTTCGGCGTTGCGCACTGCTCGCGCGTATTCTGGCCACTGCGGATGACGAGCTGTCCCTTATCAATGTACGGCTGCAGGACGTCCATGGCGCCTTTGAAGAAGAATACTACGTTGTTATCATCGAGAGGTCCCGTCGTGATTTCGAAGTTGTACGGGCCTTTGCCTTCTTTCAGGCCGAGTTTCTCTTCAATATACTGTCCCTGAATCTTGCCGACACCGTAGTTATCAAACGTTGCATAGTAGTTGACAGCATCCGTGTTCATGATCAGGCGATCGTACGAGATGACCTTGCACCCAGCAGCTTTTGCTTCATCGAGAACGGAAGAGAGGGAACCACCATCGATAGCACCGACTACGATGACCTTGCAACCCTTCGTGACCATGTTCTCGATCTGAGAAACCTGCGTCTCAATCTTGTTCTCTGCGAACTGGAGATCTACATCATAGCCTTCTGCTTTAAGCTTGGCTTCCATGTTAGCACCATCCTGATTCCAGCGCTGCAAGGACTTTGTCGGCATCGAGACGCCTACCTTGATGCCTTTGTGGTCACTGCTGCCCGAGCTTGACGAGCTGCTGCCGCCTCCACCGCAGCCTGCCATGACAACCAAAAACATTGCGGCAACGCATACTGCAAGAATTTTCTTGAGTTGCATAATTACACCCTCCTCTTTTACAGATACCTGATAACTCTTACTGAACCATGACTCAATTCAATTCCGCTAATTCGCGGTAACAATCCTTCAATTGCTGATACAAGCGTTTGTAGAGATGATGCCCTCTGTCATAATACGCACCTGCTGCCGGATCCGGGCTGCATGTCATCTTCTTCTGGATGAACTGCTCACAAGCCGTTGGTACGTCCGAGAAGATACCTGCACCTACACCAGCTAAGATTGCGACACCCAATGCCGGGCCTTCGGTGTTCATGACCGTGCTGACCGGTGTGTGGTACATATCCGCCAGCATCTGCCGCCAGATCGGGCTCTTGGCACCGCCGCCACAAGCCATCATAGAGTCAATCTCGACGCCCATCTCATGAAGAACATCCAGGCAATCCGTCAGCGAGTAACTGACGCCCTCCATGACGGCACGCAGGATATCGGCTTGCGTATGGATAGCCGAGAGGCCGAACAATACGCCACGCGCATCAGGATCAAGATGCGGCGTGCGTTCTCCCATTAGATAAGGAAGATAAATCAATCGGCGGCTGCCGCGCGGCACATCTGCGATTGCTTGATTGATCAGGCGATAGACATCGCAGCCCTCTTTCTCTGCTTTCATGCGGTATCGGTCTGCCAACTGATCCTTACACCATTTCAGCGAAAGCCCCGCCGCCTGCGTAACACCCATGACGTGCCAGCAGCCCGGCACGGCGCAGCAGAAGGTGTGCACACGGCCCTGCGGGTCGATGCGCGGCTCGCTCGTATGCGCGAAGACGACGCCGCTCGTGCCGATCGTTGTGAAGGCCCGCCCGTCAAAGACGATGCCCGTGCCGACGGCTGCCGCTGCGTTGTCACCGGCACCGCCGACGACGACGGTATCGACTGACAAGCCCGTCTTTTCCGAAAATTCTTTGCTGATCGTGCCCGTGACTTCCGGGGATTCGTAGACCTTCGGCAACAGAGCCTTGTCGATCTCGAGTTTCTCGAGGATCTCGTCCGACCAGCAGCGGTTGGGGATGTCGAGGAGCTGCATGCCGCTCGCATCGGAAACTTCCGTCGCGTACTCACCCGTCATGCGGAAGCGGATGTAATCCTTCGGCAAGAGGATGTGGCGGCAACGGCGGTAATTCTCTGCCTCATGGTTGCGGACCCAGAGGATCTTCGAGGCCGTAAAACCTGTCAGTGCCGGATTCGCCGTGATCTCGATGAGGCGCTTGCGGCCGACGCGCTCCGTGATCTCCTCGCATTCCTTGCCCGTGCGCTGGTCACACCAGATGATGGACGGACGGATGACTGCATTGTCCTCGTCGAGCATGACGAGGCCGTGCATCTGGCCCGAGAGGCCAATGCCTTTGATATCCTGTGGGTTGACACCGGATTCCTGGACGACATCACAAATCGTTTTCTTCACCGCATGATACCAATCGATCGGGTCTTGCTCCGCCCAGCCATTCTGTGGCTGATAGAGTGTATATTCCTGTGATGACGACGTGACCGCCTGGCATCGTTCATCAAATAGGACAGTCTTCGTTGCAGATGTCCCGATATCGATGCCAATCAAGTATCGCATCTTACTTCCCCCTTTTTTCTCAGCTCTCGCATCAGCCTCATTGCGTGCACGAGAACTCTTGTCTGAAAACAATATATCACAATATCAACTGCGCGTCAATACGATATTAAAAAGTTTTATGTATTCTGATATCGGATTAAAACTGTACACTTTAAAGCCTTTTTCATCATTTTCCCATTTATCTAAGCCATATTTGTAATAAACTGCATGATATTAATCCAAAATCGTTTTAAACAATTGACAATTCATTCGAATCATGTTATCCTTGCATCAATAAGAGCGTGCACATGCACTCTAATATGACAACCATTCTATCGCAATGCATAAAAGGAGCGTTTCATCATGAACATGAGCAACATCCCGGATCTCAAATGCGGCATCATCTCGGTCAGCCGTGACTGCTTCATCATCTCCCTCTCGGAGAACCGCCGTCAGGCCATCGTCTCGGCCTACACGAAGAAGTACGGTGACTTATATGAAGTAAAGAAGACCGTCGAGAACGAGAAGGACATGCTGGCCGCCGTCAAGGAAGCCAAGGACGCCGGCTGCAATGCCCTCGTCGTCTTTCTCGGCAACTTCGGCCCGGAGACGCCGGAGACCTTGATTGCCCGCGAGTTCGACGGCCCGGTCATGTACGTGGCCGCTGCTGAAGAGACCGGCAAGAACCTCACCAACGGCCGCGGCGATGCCTACTGCGGCATGCTCAACTGCTCGTACAACCTCGGCCTGCGCCACCTCAAGGCCTTCATCCCCGAGTATCCGGTCGGCACGGCAGAAGAGCTCGCCGACATGATTGCCGAGTTCCAGCCCGTCGCACGCACGCTGCTCGGCCTCAAGGACCTCAAAATCATCACGTTCGGCCCGCGCCCGCAGGACTTCTTCGCCTGCAACGCCCCGATCCAGCCGCTCTACGACCTCGGCGTCGAGATCGAAGAGAACTCCGAGCTCGATCTGCTCGTCGCTTACCGCGCCCATGAGAACGACCCACGCATCAAGGATGTCGTCGCCGACATGACGGCAGAGCTCGGCAACGAGGGCGGCAACCCGTATCCGGACCTGCTGCCGCGCATGGCTCAGTATGAGCTCACGCTCATGGACTGGATGGAAGAGCACAAAGGCGCGCGCAAGTACGTCGCCTTTGCCAACAAGTGCTGGCCGGCCTTCCCGACGGAATTCCGCTTCGAGCCGTGCTACGTCAACAGCCGCCTCGTCTCGCGCGGCATCCCGGTCGCCTGCGAAGTCGACGTCTACGGCGCCCTCTCCGAGTACATCGGCCTCTGCGTCTCGCAGGATGCCGTCACGCTACTCGACATCAACAACTCCGTGCCGAAAGACCTCTTCGAGGCAAACATCAAGGGCACGAAAGACTACACGCTCCAGGATACCTTCATGGGATTCCACTGCGGCAACACCCCGCTCTGCAAACTCCGCAAGGGTGGCGTCAAGTACCAGCTGATCCAGAACCGCCTGCTCGAGAACGGCAACACACCGGACATCACCCGCGGCACCCTCGAAGGCGACATCGCCGACGGCGACATCACCTTCTTCCGCCTCCAGAGCACCTCAGACGGCCAGCTGCGCGCCTACATCGCCGAGGGCGAAGTCCTGCCAGCAGCCACGAACTCCTTCGGCGGCATCGGCATCTTCGCCATCCCGCAGATGGGCCGCTTCTACCGCCACGTCCTCATCGAGAAGCACTTCCCGCATCACGGCGCCGTCGCCTTCGGCCACTTCGGCAAGACAATCTTCTCCGTCCTCAAGTACCTCGGCGTCGCCGACGTCTCCTTCAACCAGCCGAAAGGCATGCTCTACCCGAGCGAGAACCCCTTCGCTTAATCAAGCACTTCCCTTTCAAAATGACCATCCCATAGAAAAGAGAGCCGCAGACCGGATCATTCCGGCCTGCGGTTCTCTTTTTAATCGCTCAGTCGAGCAGCAGGCTCTTCTCTTTTTCGTACTGCGGCACGCGGATCTTCATGAGGTCCAGCAGTGTATGGATCATCTCATCGCTCTGCCATGCGTGGTCCTTGGCCGCACAGATGCGCCGAACGTCTTCTGGATGATTAGCGCGGAATTTGGCAGACGTCCAGATGACCCTCGGAATGTCGCGCTGCCAGGCGCTGCTCTCGTCGCCATGTCCGACAAGGTCGCGCACATCGTTGACTTCCTCGCCGTGGTCGGACAGGAAGATGACGAGAGCATCCTGATCCTCCACGCGCCGGATAATCGCATCGACAATGTGGTCATCATAGAGTACCGCATTGTCATACTCTGCCCGAATCTGACGGGCTGCAGCATCATCCCGGACGCCGCCCGTCTCATCCGCCGCCGTAAAGCGCGCAAACGAAGCGGGATAACGCCGCTTGAAATCCTCATGCGCACCGCACGACAATAAAGTCCGACTGCGGCTCCGCGTCCGTCCGACCATCGCCAGCTAGAGCGTCATCCAGCAGCAGCAGGACTTCTTCGTCATAGCGCCCCGGCAAGTCAATCGTATGAGCAAGATGACTCGTGAACGCCTGCTCATCGCAGCGCGAGGCGAGCGTCCGCCCGATACTCCCATAGAAGCCCGAACTCTCCTGATTGGATAGCCAAGACGTATGCACACCTGCCTCACGCAGAATGTCGAAAATGTTGCCGTAGTCATACCACATGCCCGCAGCATCGTTGTCATAGAAGCTGAACAGCGTCCGCATGACCGCCATTGTCCCCGCATGGGGACTCGTCACCGACGAAAATGCCGTGAGCTCACCGGCCTGCTCGCGCCGCGAAAGATTCGGTGTCGTCGGTAGATCGTAACCGTAGAGCTGCATGTGGTGACGGCTCGTCGACTCGCCGAGGATAAAGATGACTTTCGGGATATCGTGACGGTCCTCGAGAATCTCAACCGGCTGACTGGCCAAAGCATAATCGATATAAGCAGTCGAGCGATTCTCATCGTACGACTGCTTGAGATTCGCCGCGAGCCTGCCAACCGAGAGATTCCGCGGCAGCTTTCTCTACACTGTCTTCTGGATCCGCCCCATGGCAGGCCGAGCCCACAAGCAATGCCAGCAACACAAGCGAGAACACCCTCGCTCCGCGTCCTGCAAAGAACGTCCGCCGCTGCGGCTGGAGCAGTCCACCATACAGCCTCAGACTCCCCTGCCTCTCAGTCTTCCGTCGCCAATATAGCCGATACAGCAGAAAAGCTCCTATCAAGAGCACGGCCCCCACCAGCAACGGCAGGATATCCCCGCCCTGCGTCACCACGTACTCGACAGCCTCCTGTGGATTCGTCGTCAAGATCACCTGCAGGAGTCCCGCATCGAGCACGCTATTGTAATGCGTCAGCGAGAAGACATCGACAAGAAAAAGCAAACCGCTGAGCGCCGCAACGAAATAGCGCCACAGCCGCGGCAAGAATGCGCAGAGCATCGTCAACAACAACGAAAGCCCCGCTACGCGCAGCATCCCCTCCAAGAGCAGCAGCGCCATCCCCTCCGGCGGCAGCGACTTTCCTTCATAAAGATAGAGCTGGACCAGCTGCGTCACATTCGTCAAGCAAAGCCAGCCAAAGAGTCCCTGTGAAAAATGGGCTCTAGCGACAACACCTCGCAGCCATCCAGTCAGATCAATCCGGTTCAAATAATTCCTCTCTCTTTCCCCTACTCTTCACACGGCAGCTACCTTAGCTTAGCGTATCGCAGTGCACGATGAATGTCAATGCACATCCGCAGGATTCTCGTTTACTTCGGTAGCCTTTCTAATTCCATACCACTAGAAAGAAAGCCGCAGATCAGAATCATTTCTTGGTCTGCGGCTCTCTTTTTGTCTATGAGATGATCATAAAACACACCTTACTTCGTTTGCATCATCCGTATCGCTCGCTCCGGCTCATTCTTGAGAATACGAGCAAACTCTTTGATTTGCTCCCACTCGCTATCAGATGCTCGCAGCGTTCTCGTCTCCATGGGATCATCCCCGCTCATGCGGAGCTCACCCACCTGCGGCTATCAACATCACAGGCAACTCGGGATCATCCCCGCGCATGCGGGGCTCACAACCTGTATTGTCTCAAGTGTGATATATCAAAGGGATCATCCCCGCGCATGCGGGGCTCACCCACTGCCGACCGCATCCACATGGTGCAGCTCGGGATCATCCCCGCGCATGCGGGGCTCACGAGGGTAAAGCGTACCACACGGCAGAAGCGACGGGATCATCCCCGCGCATGCGGGGCTCACATGCACGGTGCACCTGGGTCTGGAAAGTCAATGGGATCATCCCCGCGCATGCGGGGCTCACAGAAAGGCCCAGTACGAGCGCAACAAGTACACGGGATCATCCCCGCGCATGCGGGGCTCACAAGCCGGGCGAAAGATGACGCGCGAAGGATGGGGGATCATCCCCGCGCATGCGGGGCTCACCGATAACGGCGATGCCAACCGCGCTGATGCGAGGGATCATCCCCGCGCATGCGGGGCTCACCAGTCCATCGTGTCATCAAGTATTTTCTTCAAGGGATCATCCCCGCGCATGCGGGGCTCACTGTTCCTTCGTCTCCTTCTGTGGTTTGATACGGGGATCATCCCCGCGCATGCGGGGCTCACTGCTTCGTGTTGAGGCCCTGGAGCTTGCGCGCGGGATCATCCCCGCGCATGCGGGGCTCACCAATGAATCATGAAAAGAACACTGGAAATGGAGGGATCATCCCCGCGCATGCGGGGCTCACGGGAGACTGTATCGAAGCAAGGCGGCATGAATGGGATCATCCCCGCGCATGCGGGGCTCACCAGTATCGTCGATATCAAGGCTGTCATGGACTGGGGATCATCCCCGCGCATGCGGGGCTCACACGCGGTCAGCCGCGCCGATCCTGCTGCCGGAGGGATCATCCCCGCGCATGCGGGGCTCACGCAGGTTACGTTGAGAGATAGCGAGAGCTGTCGGGATCATCCCCGCGCATGCGGGGCTCACTCAGAGTTCCTTGATTCACGACGATTCGTCCTGGGATCATCCCCGCGCATGCGGGGCTCACATCCCTGGCGCTGACCACCAAAGCGCGGGACAGGGATCATCCCCGCGCATGCGGGGCTCACTGCACCCAGACAGTCTTGCGCGTCTGTCTCCAGGGATCATCCCCGCGCATGCGGGGCTCACAGGTTGAACAAACTCCGACGTATCATAGGTAAGGGATCATCCCCGCGCATGCGGGGCTCACTCGTTTGTGCCAGCGAAGTCAATCATCTTCTCGGGATCATCCCCGCGCATGCGGGGCTCACGTCGTAAATCGTGTGGTACGGATTCGGCTGAAGGGATCATCCCCGCGCATGCGGGGCTCACCGCGTCGAAATGGTGGGTGTCCTATCTTGGCAGGGATCATCCCCGCGCATGCGGGGCTCACCCGCCTTTTTCTGGGGAAAATACTTTTGCCGTGGGATCATCCCCGCGCATGCGGGGCTCACTAGGAACCATCATTACCACGCACGGTAAGACCGGGATCATCCCCGCGCATGCGGGGCTCACCAGGGTGCTCCAACGATGACTGTTGAGGCCGAGGGATCATCCCCGCGCATGCGGGGCTCACATGTATGTTTATGGGAAGTTATATCAAACACGAGGATCATCCCCGCGCATGCGGGGCTCACTGTGTTGTGTTAGCAACGCACAGCAGTACAAAGGGATCATCCCCGCGCATGCGGGGCTCACAATCACCAATGCAATAAGCATCCATTGCATGAGGGATCATCCCCGCGCATGCGGGGCTCACCAGAATGCTTCTAAATGGCAGGAATCTCTCGTGGGATCATCCCCGCGCATGCGGGGCTCACTACACGACGTAGATGAGGCACGGTATCCGAGAGGGATCATCCCCGCGCATGCGGGGCTCACTAGCCGAGCGGGAAGTTCTCCTGCCACTCAAAGGGATCATCCCCGCGCATGCGGGGCTCACGCGCCGCAACTGCTCGAGCAGCATGTCGAGACGGGATCATCCCCGCGCATGCGGGGCTCACTTTCTTCTGACTCATCCTAACCGCGAATGGCAGGGATCATCCCCGCGCATGCGGGGCTCACACGACAAGGAAATGTAAGTATTGCGGGAAAGAGGGATCATCCCCGCGCATGCGGGGCTCACGCTATACAATCAAGACAATCTACGTCGATGATGGGATCATCCCCGCGCATGCGGGGCTCACCGAAGCCGCGGCCCTCGTGCACCCGTACGCGCGGGATCATCCCCGCGCATGCGGGGCTCACGTGGTCTCAGCCACTGCAGCTTCGGCGGCCACGGGATCATCCCCGCGCATGCGGGGCTCACTGCGTCATCCAGAAGCTGCTTCACTTTCTCAAGGGATCATCCCCGCGCATGCGGGGCTCACATATCCTCCGCGACGGTCCAGATGGCCTCGTCGGGATCATCCCCGCGCATGCGGGGCTCACTCGGCGCAAATGCCTACAAGGTCACCGCGACGGGGATCATCCCCGCGCATGCGGGGCTCACGCCACTTGCCGCCCGCCCCTCGCGCGCTTAGGGGGATCATCCCCGCGCATGCGGGGCTCACGGCGTGCGTCCCAGAAAAGACCGAGGATGGCGGGGATCATCCCCGCGCATGCGGGGCTCACCACTGCTGCGCGCGACAGCCATAGCGGATACTGGGATCATCCCCGCGCATGCGGGGCTCACGCGCAGGCACTCGATAGCTTTATCGATGTCCTCGGATCATCCCCGCGCATGCGGGGCTCACTCAAAGATGACGGCCAGCGTGTCATACGCCTCTGGGATCATCCCCGCGCATGCGGGGCTCACTCGCTGGAAGATGACGACGATGACCTCGACGAGGGATCATCCCCGCGCATGCGGGGCTCACTGAACAGAGGTACTTGGATGTGTGGATGGACCGGGATCATCCCCGCGCATGCGGGGCTCACGCGGCCGATCAGTGTTACATGATTCATCTTTTGGGATCATCCCCGCGCATGCGGGGCTCACGCGGTTGTTGTTGACTTCGGTGTAAAGGTCAAGGGATCATCCCCGCGCATGCGGGGCTCACAGAGATAAGACAACCGAACAGAGCGCTGTAATGGGATCATCCCCGCGCATGCGGGGCTCACGTCAAGCGGTTGCGTCACTGATTAAGTAATCGGGGATCATCCCCGCGCATGCGGGGCTCACTTGGACTTGAATACGTCTGGCTAATGTCGCCTGGGATCATCCCCGCGCATGCGGGGCTCACTGTCATGACAATGGTATATACAACGGAAGCTCGGGATCATCCCCGCGCATGCGGGGCTCACATTGATGGCAAGGAGTACACAGAGACTGAGTCGGGATCATCCCCGCGCATGCGGGGCTCACGCCTGCCGTGAAGCCGAGCGCGGTGCTCTCATGGGATCATCCCCGCGCATGCGGGGCTCACGTCTACAATAATTACGGTGAGCAGCTCAAGGAGGGATCATCCCCGCGCATGCGGGGCTCACGGCTCATGGTACTCATCAAGATTAACGCGCTGGGGATCATCCCCGCGCATGCGGGGCTCACGCCAATGAAAAGTGGCTCAAGGAAAATTACGAGGGATCATCCCCGCGCATGCGGGGCTCACAGTAATGTGTAATTACCTTTTGCGCTGCCGTCAGGATCATCCCCGCGCATGCGGGGCTCACTATACATTGCTGCGGAAATGGCAAGATAAACAGGGATCATCCCCGCGCATGCGGGGCTCACGTACTATTGATATATTTTTCGTGGTTGATGATGGGATCATCCCCGCGCATGCGGGGCTCACCTCAGACGGCGAGCGACGAAAAGATTGTCGATGGGATCATCCCCGCGCATGCGGGGCTCACCATCTTATTACCTCCATTTACATCTTTGGCATGGGATCATCCCCGCGCATGCGGGGCTCACGCGGTAGTGCTAATTTTGACGGTAGTGGGAATGGGATCATCCCCGCGCATGCGGGGCTCACGACACGCCCATAGAAGTGCAAGTCATCGCAGAGGGATCATCCCCGCGCATGCGGGGCTCACTATCTTCGTCTATATTCAGGTATCCCATCGTTGGGATCATCCCCGCGCATGCGGGGCTCACGTATTCAGCTCCCCGGCCGACATCGGCGGCTGGGGATCATCCCCGCGCATGCGGGGCTCACTTCACGACGAGATCCAGACCGGTTTCGTATGCGGGATCATCCCCGCGCATGCGGGGCTCACTCCGATCCGGACCAATGATCAGCACTTTCACCGGGATCATCCCCGCGCATGCGGGGCTCACGTGCGGATGAGCTGTGAGAGGACATCCGGCACAGGATCATCCCCGCGCATGCGGGGCTCACTCGATCTGACTGGCTGGAAAAGGTTAAAGCTGGGGATCATCCCCGCGCATGCGGGGCTCACAAACGGACAGTATCCGTATATTCCCCCACATCGGGATCATCCCCGCGCATGCGGGGCTCACACTTGATTGATTGCAAGGGCTTTCCCTCGCAGGGGATCATCCCCGCGCATGCGGGGCTCACTAGCCATTCTGCTTATCGTCGCGGCATTCATCGGGATCATCCCCGCGCATGCGGGGCTCACGCTTTGAGACTATCGACGGGCACACACAATTCGGGATCATCCCCGCGCATGCGGGGCTCACCTTCTCAGGCTGTGCGCATGGAACGCCAGGCCGGGATCATCCCCGCGCATGCGGGGCTCACATGCCAACATTATATCGTAAGAGTTGACTAAAGGGATCATCCCCGCGCATGCGGGGCTCACAAACAGGAGGATTTACATTGTTGAACATTAAGGGGATCATCCCCGCGCATGCGGGGCTCACTTGTACGACATCAAGAGCGCGCTAAATGACGCGGGATCATCCCCGCGCATGCGGGGCTCACGCGATGGCAGCACCGAGCGTGTAAGCCCATTTTGGATCATCCCCGCGCATGCGGGGCTCACAAAACGGCGGCGGTGGCGGTGGGTACCCAAATGGGATCATCCCCGCGCATGCGGGGCTCACTCCGTCGTGATGATGCTTTCCGTGTAGTCGTTGGGATCATCCCCGCGCATGCGGGGCTCACCTATCTGGTCCCAGAGTGTATTCTCGCCGTTAGGGATCATCCCCGCGCATGCGGGGCTCACAGCGAAGGTTGCAACCGGCAAGACGGATGAAGGGGATCATCCCCGCGCATGCGGGGCTCACGGCTGAGAGACGCCACAGTCACTGACGACGATGGGATCATCCCCGCGCATGCGGGGCTCACTCAATAATGGATAAGCCTATCGACAAGGTATCGGGATCATCCCCGCGCATGCGGGGCTCACTGCTCAAAGACGGCGATATCTATAGGCCGCATGGGATCATCCCCGCGCATGCGGGGCTCACAACCGAGTCAAGATCGGGCATATGCGGTACACGGGATCATCCCCGCGCATGCGGGGCTCACACTAAAAAATCCCAATATTGACGCCATTCTCTCAGGGCCTCATCCCATATTTTATTCAGTTTTACGAGTTATTCGATAATACTATTTCTTTTTCAATACTTCATATGCTTCTTGCACAGCCCGACAATCCTGCAAGGCTCGGTGTGTCGGCTTTTGAGATAGTCCAAGGATAGTTGTCATATCTGCTAAACTTATGCGCTTTTTTGAATCACACTTCTCTTGGTACAAGGACATAGTATCATAGTGCGGATTGGTGATGACACCACGCCCATTCTTCTGCAAAGCATGATTCAGAAATTTCATGTCAAACGCAATATTATGCCCCACCAAGCAATCCTTGCCAATGAAGGATTCGACTTTTGCCAGTACTTCCTTTAAGTTCTCGCCAGAAGCGGCTACCATCTCATTCGTGATACCTGTCAGCTTTTCAATTGGACGTGGGATCGGCTTTTTCGTATGTATCAATGCTTGATACGACCCGATTATTCGTCCAGCTGTCACTTTCAGCATACCGACTTCGATGATTTCGTCTAGCTTTTCACGCAGGCCAGATGTCTCAAGGTCCAGTACAACGTAATCAGCAGGATAGCATCCCGATGACATAGACGATGTATTGGAAGGAATCGTCGAATGTTCAGTATCCTCATACCGCTCACGCTGAGTATGAGCCTGCTTTTGCTTCGCCATGCGAATCTGCGCTGCTTTGCTGAAATTCCTGCGCTTCTGTTCTAAACGACGCACACGACTCACACTCGGCTTCATCACAAGCTTTAATCCATCAAAATCGATGATTTGATTTTCACTATTATGAAGACGGAAATCCATACGTTGTTCGGTATTTGTCGTATAGACCAACGTTGCACGCCCATTTCTGACCGAATCTTTGACGCGCTTCCAGAGATTATCCCGCACACGGGCACTGACCTTGCCGACAAAAACCCCCGTGTTGATTTCCAGAAGCCATTTAGATAGATCCCCACGCAAGGACTTAGGGCAATCAGTCAAGGTTATCACTATCATCGCTATCCTCAATTATCGTGCCATATCCAGGTTCCAGCTCTGTTTCTTTTCCATAGGAAATACCATTCTGTACGGCTCCTCTTTTTTCATCCCAAAGGTTTACAATATCCGCATAGGATACTTCTGTATCATCCTTGCCAAGCAGCAAGTAACGGATATCTTTCACCATCCTTTCCAACAGGTGGCCCTCGACGATTTTATCGCGAAGAGCGCGCCGCATGTCGCCGCCGATATCATCGGATGGATCTGCCGCCAACTGGAAAGCCAAGGGGATAACATACTCTGCCTTGTACAAATCAGCCACATCGTATACGAAGGACTTCTCGTGGCCTGTATGTACAAACCCTAGCCCCGGCGATGCCCCCAGAGCCACGATGACGCTATGTGCCAAGCCGTACAAGCATGCAGTCCCAGCCGACAGGGCCTGGTTGACCGCATTTCCTCCTTCAAAATCATCTGGGTCATATTCACGGCCATCCCATTCTACATCATTTTCTTTCGCGCATTTGCGATAGACATTTCGCACTCGCGCCCCTTCCTTGCCGCGAAGTTGCTGCATCGTCATGTGCGAAACATCTTCACCTGCGAAGCGCATCTGATACATCTTGCGTGCAATCTCAAGGCGAAGTCTTGTATTCGTCACCAGTTTCGCCTGCATCATCAGCAAAGATGCGGAATGCGTCAATGGCTTTCCCGAAGCATAATAACGCACGCCATGCTCGCCAATCCACAAAACGCTCGTCCCCGCATCGCCAATCAATTCCATCGCACGATGTGTAACCGTCGTCCCTGGCCCCAATAAAAGCACGCTCAACGACGCTGCCGGGACTTGTACCGTTCCTCTTTCATCAGCAATGCTGATGGAGCTATCTTGACGATTGATCAAGCAGCGCTCGAGATACAAGAAGGACAATCGCTCCTTAATCTGAGGCAACTCCTGCAATTCTGTCTTCTGTGCACCGGGTAACTTTTTCATAGGAATCCCTCATCATCTCATAATAGGCTTATGACGATTTCACAGACGACCTAAGGTAAGCAAACCACAGCCGTATGATTTTGCTCTGCCAATTCCTGCACATAATGTCTGACGGAATCGATCTGCATCGGTAATCTGTAAGACACCCTCAAAGATGGCTGTATGCAATGTGACAAGCTTGCCATTGCGTGTGAATTTCTTGATATCACGCTGCACTACAGCAAAGGATTCTGGCAAAAATCCAGCACCTTCACTCTTAGAACGGAACCAGTCCTCCTGTTGCGGCACAGTCACATGCGGAACGACTTTTCCCCGCTCACGGTTTCCTTCTTTGATGCTATGTACCGGATTACCACAGAAGCGAAAACGATATCGCTGACCATTCGATAGCATATGAAATAAATTGTAGCAATCACGACTCTCACCAGTATCACCGGCATAACCGAATTGCTCTACCAGATGAGAAAAATCTGGTTGTTGCTGGCTAAGCACTAGCAAATAAGGCTGACCATGAAGATAATCCAAGCGCCAAAGTTTTCTCGATGCATCATCTGGCGTAAAGCATCCTTCTACCGTAGCATGCATGACTTGCAATGAACCCAAGAATTTCATTGATGTGTGGATATCTTTATTGATTCTGATTCTTGATAGATACATCGCTGTCCTCCAATAACTCCATTGGATCATGTTCCGTAGGAACTTCCTGTTTTTTCTCTGTATTCTCACTGTCGATAAGCTGGCTCAAAGCGATCTGTTCGCGGATGACATTCCGGAAATGATAGAGCCGTCTCTTCTGGCTGAAGCTTTCAGGAAAGTCACGGACAGCATAGCCATTCTCATCCAAGCCAGCATCGCGAACAATCTCTAAGGATGTTATGTGCTGCCATTTGGCTTTTCTCTGATACCAAGAGGATGCCTGCCATTCTTGCTGCCTCAATGCTGTCAAGAGATCCACATCACGGATGCCAAGAACCAACGGCTCTGCAGGTGGACATGAACGTCGCCCAAGTGCCAGTGGATAAACAGGATGCATCAAAGCAGATTTTAGCTCCGCCAAGAACTCAGACGGTCCTTCCAATCCTGCAAGAAAAATAGCATCTTCGAGATAATAGCGATATGTCACCCATGCAGTTGATTTACTGCCGTTCTCACGATGTACCATATGAAAGTCTTGCTTCATCGTTCCCGGCTGATCAATCCGAACGCCGAACTTTAATACTTTGAACGCATCGAGAGAATCTTCACGTGATACTCCCATGGCAGCAGCGAGCATGCCTATCACGCCACTACGAGTTGGCTCCATATTGGTCGTGCGACGGTCGAATTTACTGCTTATCCCCCATGACTGCATAGGGGCAGCCAATCTTAAAAGCAGTGTGCTCATACCATCACTCCTTTTCCAAGCTCTCCATATCATGAAGCAACGTATCCTGAAGTCTCTGAAGCAATTCCTTCATGTTGACCGTTTCTTCCTGGCCTTCCATCCCAATAGCCCAAGCTTTTTCTGGCGCATCCACATACTGATCATAAACCTGTTCTGCATACTTCTCCAATCTCTGAATAGAAGGCTTCACATAGCCTCCCTCAACAGTACGAACCGGCTCTTCAAAGGCACCGACAAGATTGATAGGCTGATCACGACGGATTGTGACAAGAACTGCATCCGGCAAAGTTCGATTGGCAAAGGTATTCTGCTTACCCGTTGGCATCGACTGGATAAAAGCCTTTGCAAATTCACCAACGGCGGCCGCTGTTACTTCCTTCTCACCACCCAATTCTTTAAACAAGTTATGTACTGCTACAGTCGCATAGCGGTACATCGTCGAGGAATTGTACTCGACAACGCCAATCATACCAGCACCGGCATTATCCTCCGGGGCAAGATCATCTATCGCCGTAAAGTAATCATACTCATTGTCAACGCGATGTGTGGAGATGCTGTGAGCGACCTGTGCAGAAGCATCTGCATTCAACGACGGATCATCTGCGACCATGCGTCCAAAAAGAGCAATATCTACACTGTGATTCTGATTGAGCAGCCTCTTCGCTTCTTTCTTGATATCCTTATCTGCAGCATCCTGATGCGCCAAGATATAAGAAGCGAGATTATGCGCCTGAGTTCTGCTGATGAAGAAAAGTGCTTTTGTTTTTTCTTCATCCTCATTTTTCTTTTTCTCCGTCGAGAGGCCCGAAGCTTTTACGACTCTTTCTGCCAATGATTCTGCATCTTGCTCCGATATATCCGCTCGAATCTTCAACAGCTCTTCTTTCACCAAGCCTACAACCCTCTTCGTACGGATGCCTAAATCCTTTTCATTAAGATCTTCACAGAACATCTCACGCATTGCGCGTTTCCAGCTCTGCGAAGATACTCTTGCGCGTCGTACACCGCCATACAATGCCGTCTTAGGCGAACCTGTATCATCACGATTGACACAGCTTGGTGGTACCGTCTGGATAACATGAAAATCTACATAGATTCTATCAAGCTTCTTCATTTGCTTTCTTCCTTTCCTTTTTTCGCATCTTCCATGTAATAATCTTTACCCCAATTGAGGACGATTTTCCTATGACAATCCAACTGTTGAAAACGATAAAGATCCAATGCAAACTGAGGATAATCTATTGTAATGTTATGTTTCTTCATCAAGCCGATGATTCCTCTAGCATGTACAGATAATTCAGTCAGGCTATTTGCAGTAAGGACTTGATTGAATCGTCTCCGTACACCTGCCTCGCTTTCAGAAGCACGGAATAGTTTACCAGCAGCATATCCGAAAGAATTCCTATTACTGACAGCAGTATCTTCATCCGTCAGACCATCACTCATGCATCTTTCTATTCCTTGTTGATGAAAAGCATACAACGTCAATGCAGTATAAAGTGCTCTTTCAATCTGTTCTTCTTGTCTTGGATAGTTGCTTATTTCTTGTTCGGGCAATACAAATCCTAATAGATTTGGCGTCGTACCGATTTCTTTACCAATACCTCTGCGCAAACACGCCAAGACTGCTTTTGATGAATAAATATGCGGGATACGCCTTCTCATGAATCGAAGAATATTAAGCTCCATTGGATTCATCCTAATCACCTCATCCTAATATGTTCTTGATACGATATTGGAATTTCTGGAAAGCCTTTATCGCATTCTGTTCAACCCCACCTTTTACATAGCCTACTAAAGCCGTATCTGAACACTGATTAAGTTGCTCCTGTGCCAATTGTAGAAGCGTTTTCTTAGCCATGAGCAACCATTCTGCTGTCCTCATCTCCAATTCATCATTATCAGGATTAATCCCGAGCAGCCAAATACGGAATGCTTGGTCTAAATGATGATATCCTTCTTCTTGAGCAAACTTTACAATTTCTTTTCTCTTTGTAAAAAGACCTCCCTGAAAACTATTGCCAGACACTTCGGCAATATCAGCAGCGAAGTCGCCCAAGTTCCTAACTGCATCCTTTGTCTTATCAAGGATACCAACAATTTCCTGTATCCACATCTCATTCATCTTTGCTAATAAGGACGCATTAATGGTAAGATCATCCTGAATGTAATCGACGATTTGCCATCCGGCACCTTTCAGGTTATAGAATGCTCCTGTAACACAGATATGAAACAAATTTATATTCATCTTGATAGCGTCAGTCGAATCTTCTAAAATCTGTAGCCAATGCACAATACCTGGCTGTTTGTTTTTTCCATCATTCTGTTTCATCCCAAGTAATGAAGCAAAATCACGCCAAACTTGATATTCCAGTCGATGTCTCTTAGGAGAAAATTCTCTTGCATCATCCGCTTTCCAAACGGTCATCATTTCATTGAGCAGACTAGCATCCTTTGCGAAGTAATCCCCCATTGTCAACAGATATCCCGTTACCATCCCATGCTCCCTGTGCAGGAAAATACGCCTGGATTGCATCGTCAGCAAATCTTTCTGAGCTCTTGGCTGAGGAATCTCTCGTTCGATTACTTCGCAAACTGGCTTTTCCCAATAAGCTTTGCTGTCCCCTTCACCATCATCAAAGACTTCATCGCGGTCATCAACCAAGACAAAGTTGAGCATCAGCGTCTCGAACAGATTCCTGCCCTTAGCATAGAGCAGGCCGAGTTGCCCCAGATAGCCAACTCCCTTAGGAGTCGGCATCTTTGCTGAATCATCATCAAATCCATTCAAATGCAACAACCATCTCGCAGCTTCCGCATACGTCAGGCGATTCTGTGCATCTCCTGTACGTGTAGGAAACAGTCTAGGGGCATTATCACTCTGGAATAAATCTCCTACCAGCCTAGCAACAGTCTTCCACTTAATATCCGATGAAATCTTCTTTCCCTTTGCGGCCTTGTATCCATCCATATTCTGTTTAATATGCGCAGACTGATAGAACGGTTGTGTCGGATGAAAGAGCCAGAAACGATCGTGATAAGGCTCCAGATACGCTTTTATCTCATCAAAGCGGAACTGTTTTTCTTCCCAAAGGTCGGTCCATAACTCTATCGCATCGTCTACGGTTTCAATATTCTCTGTCACAAAAGTGCCATGCATGATGGCCAACAGTAATCGCATGATGGCAATATCCTGTGTAGGGAGCTCACCTGCCAGCTCTTGTGCTTCATGTGCATGCTCAAAGAGCTCCAAGATGGACCATGTTTTTGTTTCATTTGCCTTTGTCTTGACGATAATCCAAGGCTCGTCTAACAGGTTGAATTCCATTTCTGGTTCTTTTCCGTCCAAATCTCATTCCTCCTTGTAGCTCCAAAGTCCATTCTTTTCATCATAAACAAGTATACGATCCAGCAAATGCATCTCATGCTCTTCATTGAGAACCAAGAAAAGTTCCCCCTTCAGCCAGTGCGATGCATACCAAGAATCCAGATTTTTATCAATAACTACTTGTTCTAATTCATCGATTACCTTATCAATCTGCCAATTCTGCACGAAATAAGATGGTAAATTGATGGAACAGCTTGCAATCGCTTTTGCGAGTCCATCATCTGGCACATCGTCAATCCGCTCGTCACCATGCCCAGAAAGCCAAGGCAAGGTGTAGAGACCGCCATCTTCCTTTTTACAGATAACCAGCACGGTAAGAGAGTTCCCGCTATCGCGTACTGTGGCTTCGCCTCGTTTCCCAGATGCGTCCTCCATCTGTGGTGCGTTCAGCCAACCAAGCAAATTCTTACGCTGTGCTTTCGATGTCTTAATCTGGAATGTCCTCGCTTTATTCTTTTTCTTTTCGATGCATGTCTCATATTGATTTCTTGCAATCGCATATTGCTGCCTGACATCAGCTATATCGGCTTCTGTTACAAGATTGGCTTCTTTTGTAAGCCTGTTAATGATTTCATCATCATAGCCTGTTTCGTACACCTGCTGAACCAAGCGAGGAATATTGTCTGGCAAAATCAACCGTTGTTCTAAGAAAGCCCGTGTTTTCATCAGCAGGTACTCGCCATAGACAGCAGTACTCCCTTCATCAAATGTCAATGCATCCTGGATTCCCATGACATAGCATGTCGCTTCCTGCAAACGGCTTGGCCGCGCCTTTTTCCTGTTATGGCGATGCAATCGGCCGATACGCTGCAAGAGCAAATCCATGGGACATATCTCCGTGAAGAGGACGTCGAAATCCACATCAAGTGACTGCTCCATAACCTGCGTGCCGACCACAATGAGTTTATCGGGGCGATGGTCCTCCTGCGGCCCCAGCAGATCGCGGAGCTCCTGCTCTTTCCGGACGCGGTCAAAACTCAAGAAGCAAGAATGCAGTAACCTGACACAATCTTCTCCAAAGTACATTTCCATGCATTGCGCAACCGACTGCGCTTTCTTGACGGTATTGCAGATGATACCCGCGCAACCGCCCTCCGCCAGCAGCTCACTCAGGGTATCGCCCAGATTGTCTTCGTCAAGCTGCCGAAGATGAACGACTCTCTTCCGTCCAGAAGGTTCTGGCAAATCTTGATAGATGTTCTCGCCGTCGGTATAGCTGATCAATGGATACGGACTGATAACCTCTGTGTCAATACAATCCGCCTTCTTGATGTGCCGATTCTGATAGGCAGCTAATAATTCCTGACGACGATGCGGCGGCAACGTTGCCGACAGAACGATGACGGGAACATCATACGCACCCAGCCAAGATAAGACAAGATCCAGATATTGATTCATATACGCATCATAAGCATGGCATTCATCTAGGATTACAATCTTATTCACCAATCCCAGATGGCGCAAAGCAAGATGCTTCATCTTGAGGCCACCCATCAAGACATGGTCGATTGTCCCCACAACAAAATCAGCGAGCAGTCCTTTCTTCCTGCCCTGTGTCCAATCATTGACGACTACATCGGCATGTTTCTCATCTTCCTCATCGTAGAGATGCGAATGTAATTTTATACCGTTATACACCTCATTGAATCCTGATTTGCCATGTGCCAAGAAAATTGACCGACTCACACCCGCATGGAGATGCTCAATCCATTTCTCGATACGCGGGAAAATGCCATCACTCGTCGCTTGTGTCGGCAAAGCAAAATAAATACCCCCCAAGCCGAAACGGCGGGCAAATGCTTCTGCTGCCGCTAAAGCGGCTTCTGTCTTTCCCTCTCCCATCGGCGCTTCAATCACCATCAAGCCAGGGTGCTTCATCTGTGAAGCCACTTGCAGAGCATGAACCTGCACGGGGCGTGGCTGACGTCCAAACCGCTCTTCATAGAGCTGAGACCAGGGACAATCTGATGCAAATTGTTTGTACTCAGGCAAATGTAAGCCAGACCAAGCTTGCTCTGCGCGCTCTTTAGCCGATTTCATTTTCATGATGCCGTAATCACGTGGAATCAACGGGAATTGAGTCGCATCACTAGCCAGCCAATCTGCCATGATCAGCAAGCCACTCAGGACGACCTGAGCTGGCACAGTCAGTGTTATCCCTGAGATGGACGACAGACCTGCCAAGTGTAGTGCATATTGCACAAGTTCCTCTTGGACCCTTTTCCATGCTCCATCTTTTATACCGGTAATCGACGAATATTCCGGAGCTGCTTCAAGGTCATGTTTCGACTCCAACGGTTTTCCATGATGCGCTCCTACAATGTCGGCCAAACTTCGGTCCACGCCATGACGCTCAAGAATAGCTCCCCCGACTAATGCATGTGGGAACCGCTTTGCCAGTGCCTGATTTTTCACCTCAACTGGTAATCCCTTACCAGAGATTTCATCAACGATGTCAGCAAAATTAACTTTTTTTGCCTTTATCACGAATGCAGGTGACGCCTTGCCACAATCATGTGCAGCGGCCAGAAAACGAACAATTTTCTCTGCCAGCATCTCGCGTTCTGCCAATGAAAGGGATTCTTGAACAACGATTCCCTGCACGACCAATTCTTTCGTATGCGGAGGTAGCCAATGCATCCACAAAAGAGCCACAATCTCCGCCGTATCTGCCAGATGCATCCAGAGCGGCAACCAGCAATGATTGCTATCAAGTGCCAGCTTCCCCCATAATGACCGTGCTGGTGAAGATAATACCATTTCATCATGCGCCATCATACTCTCCTCCATTTGTGCCATGTCAGAATCAGAGTATCGAGTCGTAAATCATCCTCGGCTCATCTTACGGTCTTCTCCTCAGACATTTGTTATAGATACATATTCGATAAGAGATATGAAATTCCTTCTAGAAAATTGATGAAATATTAAATTCTACCGTAATTTCTATTTTTCTGGAATTATCCTCACAGGTACAAGGCTCACATTCTAGGTATATTGTTAATCTGCTAAAATGCATTCGATATCATCTTGCTTGATTATTTCGGTTTTGATATGTCCATATAATGGCAGGAATCATCCCCGCAGGTGCGGGGCTCACAGGTATTTCTAAGCTGCCTATGTGGCAGATAAGGGATCATCCCCGCGGATGCGGGGCTCACCGCGTAGCGAAGTCGGGTATGGCGGTGCTGACGGGATCATCCCCGCGGGTGCGGGGCTCACGCGAGCTGGTGGCATATTTCCTGTACGGCAGTGGGATCATCCCCGCGGGTGCGGGGCTCACTTGGACGGCAATCCGAGGAGCTGCGTGCGCAAAGGATCATCCCCGCGGGTGCGGGGCTCACCTTTGTCGGACGACACGATTGTCAAGCGCAGCGGGATCATCCCCGCGGGTGCGGGGCTCACTCGCAAAAGAGAACTACCGCCTCGTCGTCGGGGGGATCATCCCCGCGGGTGCGGGGCTCACGTCGCTTATCTCCGATTCAAGGTCGTTGACCTGGGATCATCCCCGCGGGTGCGGGGCTCACCGCCCGCATCATCTTTTTAAGCACCGAAAACGGGGATCATCCCCGCGGGTGCGGGGCTCACTCCCTGACCTCAAGGATGCCCTCGTGATGGATGGGATCATCCCCGCGGGTGCGGGGCTCACGAAAGACAGTGCATGATCGAACGGGGCTATCGGGGATCATCCCCGCGGGTGCGGGGCTCACCCTTCAGGGGCTTCTGAGGAGCTGTGAGACGTGGGATCATCCCCGCGGGTGCGGGGCTCACTCCATAAATACGTGGACTCCCATAATTTTCGCGGGATCATCCCCGCGGGTGCGGGGCTCACATCTTATGCTTGCAGCCGACGATGATGGCTTTGGGATCATCCCCGCGGGTGCGGGGCTCACTGCTTGTCGCGCTGATTGCTCCCGCTGTTATCGGGATCATCCCCGCGGGTGCGGGGCTCACCCTGCAGAATTCGAGGAGCTGACGCCAGGCGAAGGATCATCCCCGCGGGTGCGGGGCTCACACAATCTTAGGCATTGCCCATAAACATCCATCGGGATCATCCCCGCGGGTGCGGGGCTCACGCCGTCTGTCTTGTAGGTGCGCTCGATGAAGAAGGGATCATCCCCGCGGGTGCGGGGCTCACTCATACACTTCAAAATAGGTATCTCCATCAATAGGATCATCCCCGCGGGTGCGGGGCTCACGCCGTCGGCAAGGTCGGGGAAGAGAGTTATCCGGGATCATCCCCGCGGGTGCGGGGCTCACTCGTTTACCGTCAGTGCGCCCGTCGGTGCCGCGGGATCATCCCCGCGGGTGCGGGGCTCACTACGAACGCGTAGAATACTTTCCGTTCGTTAGGGGATCATCCCCGCGGGTGCGGGGCTCACTCCTGATAGGAAAGCTTCGAGGAAAGCGTGACGGGATCATCCCCGCGGGTGCGGGGCTCACAGGCTTGTATCCGACAAAGATCATCAAAACGAGGGATCATCCCCGCGGGTGCGGGGCTCACTCGTATTCGTGACGCTCGAGCGCGATAAGCGCGGGATCATCCCCGCGGGTGCGGGGCTCACCGCTTTTGTCCTGAGCTCCTGCGCCATCTCCGTGGGATCATCCCCGCGGGTGCGGGGCTCACCCCTGCTATCGTGTACAGCGAGTCCGTAGAGGGGGATCATCCCCGCGGGTGCGGGGCTCACGATGTAAAGGATTGACAACGTTCGTTCTACATGGGATCATCCCCGCGGGTGCGGGGCTCACTCAAGCTGGACTGGGCTTTTTGTCGACTAGAAGGGATCATCCCCGCGGGTGCGGGGCTCACGATGTACGGGACATCTAGGGGAATCGCGGATAGGGATCATCCCCGCGGGTGCGGGGCTCACTCCTTCCGGACCTCTCCGCCGCAGGTGAAGTCGGGATCATCCCCGCGGGTGCGGGGCTCACTGGTAAAGGATTTAGTCCCTGGTGACTGGGTAGGGATCATCCCCGCGGGTGCGGGGCTCACGCAAGCCCACCAGAGGACGGACGCCGTCGCCAGGGATCATCCCCGCGGGTGCGGGGCTCACACTAAAAAATCCCAATAACTACGCCATTCCCTATTCTTCTAAATCCCAGGATCATTCACTTTTAAGCATTCTTACTAGATATCCTGTCTCGTTTATTCTTTTATCAAAATGCGCCGTAAAACCCCGTCCTTTAGGGCTGGGGATATAAGGCGCGT
>OGGS01000351.1_pt1 | contig 50890 bp, 43 predicted proteins | sample 1571281 | NCBI WGS metagenome assembly OGGS01 (sample SAMEA2582042, study PRJEB24529) | metagenome | biome: Human gut stool | place: China | collected 2011 | reverse complement strand
GGGCGAGGCTCTGTCCACCCTCATCGTCAACCGCCTGCGCGGCACCCTGAACGTCTGCGCTGTCAAGGCTCCCGGCTTTGGCGACCGCCGCAAGGAGATGCTACAGGATATCGCTATCCTGACCGGCGGCACCGTTGTGTCCGCTGATCTGGGCTATGAGCTGAAGGACACTACCGTCCAGATGCTGGGCCATGCCCGTCAGGTCAAGGTCACCAAGGAGAATACCACCATCGTGGGCGGCGCAGGCGATAAGGATGCCATTGCAGCCCGCATTGCACAGATCCGCAACCAGATCGAGGCTTCCACCAGCGATTTCGACCGTGAGAAGCTGCAGGAGCGCCTGGCAAAGCTGGCCGGCGGCGTTGCAGTCATCAAGGTCGGTGCTGCTACCGAGGTCGAGATGAAGGATAAGAAGCTGCGCATCGAGGATGCTCTGAACGCAACCAAGGCTGCTGTTCAGGAAGGCGTTGTCGCTGGCGGCGGCACCGCTCCCATCAACGCCATCCCCGCTGTGCGCGCCCTGTGCGACACGCTGGAAGGCGACGAGCGCACCGGTGCCAAGATCGTCCTGAAGGCTCTGGAGGCACCTCTGCGCCAGATCGCCAAGAACGCCGGTCTGGAGGGCAGCGTCATCATCGACAAGATCGTTTCTGCCAACAAGCCCAACTACGGCTTCGACGCTCAGAACGAGGTCTTTGTTGAGGATATGATCGCCGCCGGCATCGTTGACCCCACCAAGGTCACCCGTTCCGCTCTGGAGAACGCAGCATCCGTTGCTGAGATGGTGCTGACCACCGAGAGCCTGGTCGCTGACCTGCCCGAACCCCCCGCTGCTCCCGCAGCCGGTGGTGACATGGGCGGCATGGGCGGCATGTACTAAGCCGCACCGGCTCCCCATACCAATTCAATACGCCGCAGAAGGCAGAACTTCCCACCCGGGAGGCTCTGCCTTCTTTTTTGTTGACACCCTTTCCAAACAAGAGTACACTTAGAAAAATTGTTTTTGGGAAAGGAAACACCAATGAACACTGCCGCTTTTACCGCCTACCGCGAAAAAGTTGTGTCCAACTGTGCCCGTGTCATTGTGGGCAAGGAGGATGCTACCGAGAAAATTCTGGTCAGCTTCCTCTGCGGAGGCCATGTATTGCTGGAGGATAAGCCCGGCACCGGCAAAACCATGCTCCTGCGTGCATTTGCGCGCACGGTGGGCGGGGGCTTCAAACGGGTGCAGTTCACGCCCGACCTGCTGCCCTCCGATCTGACCGGCATCAATTTCTACAACCAGAAGTCCGGTGAGTTCGAGTTCCGGCCCGGCCCGCTCTTCACCAACTTTGTGCTGGCGGACGAGATCAACCGCGCCACGCCCCGTACCCAGTCGGCCCTGCTGGAAGCCATGGAGGAAAGGCAGATTACCGTGGACGGCGTGACCAGCCGCCTGGCTGAGCCCTTTATGGTGCTGGCCACCCAGAATCCGCTGGAATCCTTTGGCACCTTCCCGTTGCCAGATGCCCAGATGGACCGTTTTTTCATGCGGCTGTCGCTGGGCTATATGACCCGGGAGCAGGAGCTGGAGGTGCTCTCCCGCCCCTCGGCCCAGACCGTGCTGAACGAGCTGCAGGCCGTCGTCACTCCCGAGGAGACCGCATACGTCCGCACGGCTTACCGGGAGGTCAAGGTCTCCGAGGAGGTCAAGCATTACCTTATGGACATCGTGGAAGCCACCCGTACACAGAGCGGCTTTGTCAGCGGTGTGTCTACCCGCGGTGCGCTGGCGCTCTATCAGGCTGCGCAGGCGTATGCCTCCTTGCAGGGCAGGGAATACGTCATCCCCGAGGACATCAAAGGGCTGGCCCCGGCGGTGCTTTCTCACCGCATTTCTCTGGGCAGCAGCATGAACGCCGAAGCCGCCGCTCTGCGGATGCGCAAACTGTTGGCCGAGATCACTGTGCCGCTGGAGAGTGCGGAATGAGCGCCGTCATCTTCGCGCTGCTATTGGTGGCCACAGCCCTTGGGCTGGAGCGTTACAGCACAGTCCACAGCCTTGACGATGTGCAGGGGCGGCTGGAAGTGGAGGATCATCTTGTGGAAGCCGGGGAGCCCGCCGTGATCCACCTTGTTGTCCGGAACAGCGGCCCCCGTTGGAAGATGTTCCTGGCGGCAAAGCTCCACCTGAACAAGGAGTTTCTTCCCTGCACGGAGCACCACATTACGCAGGATCAGACAGGTTGGGGCCACACGGTGCGGTTCACCACCTGGCTGCGCCCGGGGCAGGAGGCGGATTTCTCCACCGCCCTCAGGCTGGAACGCCGGGGCCGCTATGTGCTGGAACCGATGCAGGTCATCGGCGGCGATTTTCTGGGTCTTGTGGAACAGTCCCGCACCGAGCGGGGCTTCCACGAGCTCATTGTTCCGCCCAGGGAGTGCGCTCTGCCGGAACTGGAAGAGATGCTGGGCGGTTTTCTGGGTGAGCTTTCGGTGAACCGCTATCTCTACGAGGATCCTATTCTCACGGCGGGTTACCGCCCCTACACCAGCGGTGACCCCATGCGCTCCATCGCCTGGAAGCAGAGCGTCCGGGGGCAGGGGCTTATGGTCAAAAAGTGGGATTACACCACTGAGCCCCGGGCAGTGGTGCTGGTCCATGCGGATACCAAGGATTACGACCACCCGGAACCGGCGGAGCTCTGCTACTCCATGGCCCGCACAATCTGCCGGAGGCTGGAAGAAAAGGCGGTGTCCTACCGCTTTGCGGCAAACGCTGCCTTTGACCTGCTGCTCAATGCGGCTCTCTCCGGTGAGGAGTGGAGAAAGCCGCTGGAAACCCCGCAGGGCTACGGCCCCGAACACTACCGCAGGGTGTTGGAAATTCTGGGCCGCGCCACCGGGCAGACCGCCCTTTCCTGCGCGCGGTTCTGCGCCGAATACTACCACCCGCAGGAGCAGGTCGGCTGCATCGTGGTGACAACGGAGCCGGAAGAAGCTGTGCGTGCTGCCGTGCAGCCCCTGCCTGGCATTCCGCTGCTGGTGCTCACTCCGGAAATGGCCATAGAGACGGCCCAGACAGGGGAGGCGGGCGCATGATGTTCTTACATACCCTGCGCCTGGCAGGTGATCTGAGCTTTTACTATGCCTTTGCGGGCTTTTTTGCCGCCAGCTTCGGCGGGACACCCATGCCGCTGGTGCTGGTCTGGCCTGCCCTCTGCTTTGGTCTGGCCTCCTGCTTTGAGGGCAGCCGTCCCCTCCGCACCACTCTTGCGGCCCTGAGCGCGGCGGCGCTGCTCTTCCTGCCTACAGGGGCGGACAAGCTCTGCTACTTCCCGGCGGCAGTCTACCCGGTGCTGCTGGCCTACACCGGCGATTTTGCCCTTTCGCCGGTGCGGCAGGCCGAGCGCCTGCGCTGGCTCTGCCGGGTATGGCCCTTCTTTGCAGTGGCAATGCTGCTGTGGAACGCCAACGCGGTGCTTTCGGCGGCCCTGCCCTTTGCGACGGCGGCAGCGGTGCTTCTGGTGGGGTTCAACCGCACCACCCGGCAGGACCCGGAGATCTCCACCCGGCCGGGCTATCTGCTGCTTTCCGGCGGCGTGCTGGCGGCGGTGTGCGCAGGGCCGTTCCTGCTCAGCCGCAGTGTTGTGGTTGCCGGTGCAAAGGCGGCTGCGTCTGCCGTTTACTTTGGCGGGATCGTGCCGGTGCTGCAGCTGTTTTTGAACAACATTGTGGTGCAGGGTGTGACTTGGCTGTTCCACGGCATCCTGCAGTTCATCCACTGGCTCTTCACCCTCTTTCCGCCCAAACCGTTGGAGCGCACCGAGATCGTTTCTACCGATGAGGTCATCGCCAACGCCCAAAAGGCCGCCGAGGACGCAGAACCGCTCATCAACGGGATGTTGATGCTGACCGTGCTCGGTATCCTGCTGGCGGTTCTCTGTGCGGTGCTGGTGGTGCGGCATTTCCTGCGCCAGAAGTTCCGGCACACGGACACTGCCTGCACGGACACCACTGTCCGGTATAGCACCCACAGGCGTGCCCACCGCTGGCCTGGGCTCTTCCTCAGCCCGGTGGACAAGGTGCGGCGGGAGTATGCCATCTATCTGGACCACTGCCAGCGCCACGGCGTGACCATCCTGCGGGGCGATACCAGCCTTGACCTGACCGGCCGCGCTTTCGGTATGGACTTTGCCGCCGAGGCCGAGCTGCGCCAGATCTACCTCAAAGCCCGCTACAACGGCACCGCCACGGCCGAGGATGCCGCCCGCGCCGCTGAGCTCGTCCGAAAAATCTGCTCCTGAACGCATCAACGCCCCCTTTTCTGCCCATCCTAAGCGGGAGAGGGGGCGTTTTCATGTCCGGCAAACGGGTGCTGGTTCTGTATGGAACCCTGCTGTTCTGCTTTGCGGCGGTGGTCTGCCGCCTGTACTGGCTCTGCTCCGACACGGCCTATGGGGCCCGGGCGGCGGCGCAGAGCGTGGTCACCCTCCACCTGCCCGCCCGGCGGGGCAATTTTTATGATCACAGGGGCCAGCTCCTCACGGGGCAGACCACCCGCTGGATGGCCCTCTGCGTGCCCGGGGAGGGCAGCTATGCCCGCCTGTTCGCCTACACCGATGCCGCCGGGCAGGCGGCGCTCTACCAGAAGCGGAACGCCGCATCCCCGTTTCTGTTGGAAGTGGACCGGGATGTTTCCGCGCTGGGCGTTTCCTGCTGGCCAGCGGCACGGCGAAGCTCTGCCGCCCCGCTGGCAGTGCAGCTGCTGGGGTATCTCGATGGCGAGGGCCACGGTGCCGCCGGGCTGGAAGCCGCCTTTGATGATCTGCTCACTGGCAGCGGGGCGGGGGATACCCTGCTCTGCACCGTCAACGCCCAGGGAAAGCTGCGGGCCGAGCCCGTCCTCACCCCCGCCGACAGCGGGGCCGTGGGGGTACAGCTGACCCTTTCCCGGGAGATCCAGCAGACCGCCGAAGCCGTGGCCAACGAGACGATGCAGAGCGGCTGCATCCTGGTGCTGGACACCGCCAACGCCAAGGTGCGGGCCTGCGTCAGCCGCCCCGGCTATGATCCGGAAAACATTTCGGCCAGCCTGAACGCCCCGGACAGCCCCCTGCTGGAACGGGCGTTCCAGTGCTATGCCGTGGGCTCGGTGTTCAAGCCGGTGGTGGCGGCAGCGGCGCTGGAGGCAGGGGAGAGCGGCTTTGTCTACACCTGCCCCGGCTGGTGCGCGGTGGATGGCCGGATCTTCCGCTGTGCGGGCGGCATCCCCCATGGCGAGGTGGATCTGGCCGGCGCGCTGGAAAAGAGCTGCAACGGCTACTTCATCCGGCTGGGGCAGGCGCTGGGGGCCGATGCTGTCCGCGCCATGGCAGAGAAGTTGGGCTTCGGGCAGGCGATCCCGCTCACCGATGCCCTGCACACGGCGGCTGGGGTTCTGCCGGAGCGGGAAGCTCTTGCGTCCAGCGGGGCCTACGCCAATTTCTGCTTCGGGCAGGGGGAGCTGCTGGCATCCCCCCTCCAGGTCGCCGCCATGATGAACACCATTGCCTGCGGGGGGATCTGCCGCACCCCGCTGCTGCTGGAGACCACTCTGGACGAGACCACCGGCGCGCCCCTCACGGCGCTTTCCCATGTCCGGAGCAGGCGGGTGCTTGCAAAGCGCACCGCCGCCGCCCTGCAGGCCCTGTTGGCGGGTGTAGTGGCCGGGGGCACCGGCCATGAGGCCGCCCTGCCCGGCCAGACCGCGGCAGGCAAGACCGGCACGGCCCAGACCGGTCAGTTTTCCGGTGGCACAGAGCTGAAAAATTACTGGTTTGCGGGCTTTGTCCCGGCAGAGCAGCCCCGCTATACCATCGTGGTGCTGCAGGACACGCAGGCCGAGCCTGCCTTTTCCAGCGCGGCCATTTTTGCCCGGGTGGCGGCAGGGCTGGAAATTCTGGCCCCGTAGCCCACGGTTTTTCTTGCATTTCCCGGGCTTTTGTGCTATCATACACTTGTATTTGTATGCAGTCTCTATGAAACTAAAGATAAAAGGAGCGTTCCATCCATGTCTGTCATTGAAATCGTCGGCGGTGCCATCCTGCTGGTCGTCTCGGCCGTCATCATCCTCCTCACCCTGATGCAGCACACCCACGGTCAGGGTCTGGCCGGTGCCATCAACGGTGGTGTGGGCGGTGCCAACAATGCACGCCTGACCCCTGCGGATCAGATGCTGGCCAAGGTGACCCGCATTGCAGGCATCGTGTTCTTTGTGGTGGCTATCCTGGCCTGTGTGTTCGCCAGCCGTCTGGCCTGAGCACCCGTGTACAGCCCCGTGTAAGGCGGGGCTGTTTTTCTGTCTAAACCTCTCGTGGGAAAGAAGTTGTCCGGGTTCCATTGGAGAATGCCGGAAAAGTGTTAAGGAGAAAAATATGTCATTACGCGATAAAATTGAACATGCCATCCAGAACCAGCCCTGTATGGTCAAGGACCTCAAGGCAAAGTTCGGCGGCGACCGTGCCGCGGACCGCAAGGTGATGGAGGCTCTGGACGAGCTGGTGCACGACGCTGTGGTCTGCCAGAAGTCCGGCGTGTTCTTCACTGCCCGCTCCGGCCGTGCCGAAAAGGCCCTGCCCTGCAAGGTGGTCAAGCTGGGCAAGAACTTTGCCTTTGTGATGCTGGAGGACGAATCCGGCGATATCTTCATCCCGGGCCGCTTCACCCGCGGTGCCATGCCCGGCGATTCCGTTCTGGTGGAAAAGTTTGCCCACCCCCGGGTGGAGGGCAGCGATGAGGGCGAGATCCTTGCCGTGCTCGAGCAGAAGAACGACATGGTGGGCACTGCCCGCCGCATCGAGGGCCGCCTGAAGTTCGTGCCCGATGACTGCCCGGCCATCTCCATGACCATCCAGCGCGACTGCGAGGGCGGCGCGAAGGACGGCGACAAGGTGGCTGTGGAGATCCTGCAGCGCGGGACCCGGCAGGAGGATCACCGCGTGGGCGTTTCCATGCGCTTTGGCAGCTGCGAGGAAGCCAAGCGCTGCGCCAAGGCCCTGCTCTATGCCAAGGACATCCACACCCGCTTCCCCGAGAAGGTGCGGGACGAGGCCAAGAAGTTCGAGGACATGACCGTGTCTGAGGAGGACTGCAAGGGCCGCATGGATCTGCGCGCTCTGCCCATCTTCACCATCGACAGCGCCGAGACCAAGGATATCGACGATGCCGTCAGCCTGACCCGGCTCCCCGGTGGCGGCTATGAGCTGGGCGTTCATATCGCCGATGTCTCCCACTACGTCAAGCCCGGCAGTGAGCTGAACGAGGAGGCCTTCAACCGCGCCACCTCGGTCTACTATGCGGATCAGGTCGTGCCCATGCTGCCCAAGAGTCTTTCCAACGGCATCTGCTCCCTGAACGAGAAGGAGCTGCGCCTGGCATTCTCCTGCCTGATGCGTCTGGATCAGGACGGCAATCTGACCGACTACAAGTTCGTCAAGTCCATCATCTGCAGCAGGGTCAAGGGCGTGTATTCTGAGATCAACGCCCTGCTGGCCGGCACTGCCGATGCCGAGACGCAGGCCAAGTATGCCGAGGTGTTGGATCAGCTGCCCGCCATGAAGGAGCTGTACGCCCACCGCGCCCGCCTGCGCAAGGAGCGCGGCTGCATCGATTTCGAGAGCGGGGAAGTCAAGCTCATCCTGGATGAGAACGGCCACTGCATCGATGTGAAAAAGCGTACCTCCGGCGAGAGCGAGGCCATGATCGAGGAGTTCATGCTGCTGGCCAACCAGTGCGCCGCCCACTTTGCCCGGGTCAAGCAGATCCCCTTTGTCTACCGTGTCCACGAGGAGCCCAACGGCGAGAAGCTGGAGCGCCTGCACAGCCTGCTGCAGGCCTGCGGCATCAACGACCACTTTGCCAAGGAGGTGCCCACCCCCAAGGAGCTGAGCGCCATTCTGGAGGGCGTGCGCGGCGGCCCGTATGAGCAGATCATCAACACCGGTATGCTGCGCTGCATGTCCAAGGCTCTGTACGAGGAAAAGCCCAAGGGTCACTACGGTCTGGTGCTGCAGGACTATGCCCACTTTACCAGCCCCATCCGCCGCTATCCGGACCTGGCCATCCACCGCATCATGACCGCGCAGCTCAAGGGCACCGACAAGGACACCATGATCCTGCGCTACACCGATTTTGCGGAGCGGGCCAGCAAGCAGGCCAGCGAGCGCGAAGTCATCGCCATGCAGATCGAGCGCAAGGCCGAGGACTGCTACAAGGCCGAGTATGCCCGCCGCCATCTGGGCGAGAGCTACGAGGGCCGCATTTCCGGCGTGACCCAGCGCGGCCTGTTCATTGAACTGGAGAACGGCGTGGAGGGCTTTGTACCGGCTTCCAGCCTGACCCCCTCCGGCACGATGCTCACCGAGGGCGTGCGCCTGTCCGACCCCGTCTCCGGCAGGAACTGGAGCCTGGGCGATACCATGATGATCACCATCGTGCGTTCCGACGTCAATCTGGGCAAGATTGACTTTGAGGTGGCCCAGCCCACCGCAAAATAAAACAAACGCCTGTAAAAGCGGAATGACAGCGGTCATTCCGCTTTTTTGTCACAATTTGTACGCATTTCCAACAAAACGGGACAGTTGTCTAAATTTTATACAGGGGGCAGAGTTTGTTTGTTGTTCTGCGGGCCAAGGCAGGGTATACTGTTGCCATAGAGAGCAGCATTGAACTGCTGTAAGGAAGAAAAAAGCGAAGCAAGGAGGCTTTTCCATGTACTATTCCAGTGGCAACTACGAAGCATTTGCACGTCCCAAAAAGCCGGAGGGCGTTGATCATAAATCCGCATATATCGTCGGTTCCGGCCTGGCAGCCCTGACCGCAGCCTGCTATCTGGTGCGTGACGGCCAGATGAAGGGCGAGCATGTCCATGTGTTCGAGAAGGAGGCTCTGCCCGGCGGTGCCTGCGACGGCTACAAGTACAGCATCGGCTACGTCATGCGCGGCGGCCGTGAGATGGACAACCATTTTGAGGTCATGTGGGACCTGCTGCACTCCATCCCTTCGCTGGAGACCGAGGGTGCCAGCGTGCTGGATGAGTATTACTGGCTGAACAAGGAGGACCCCAACTTCTCCCTTTGCCGTGCTACCGTGGAGCAGGGCAAGGACGCCCACACCGACGGCAAGTTCGGCCTGTCCGACAAGGGCGCTATGGAGATCATGAAGCTGTTCTTCACCCCGGACGAGCAGCTGCAGGACAAGAAGATCACCGACTTCTTTGACGATGAGGTGCTGAATTCCAACTTCTGGCTGTACTGGCGCACCATGTTCGCCTTTGAGAACTGGCACAGCGCACTGGAAATGAAGCTGTATATCAAGCGCTATATCCACCACATCGGCGGACTGCCGGACTTTACCGCCCTGCGCTTCACCCGCTACAACCAGTATGAGTCCATCATCCTGCCCATGATCGAGTATCTGAAGGGCTTTGGCGTGCAGTTCCACTACGACACCAAGGTCACGGACGTCAGGTTCAACATTCAGGGCAGCCGCAAGATGGCAAGCTCGGTCACCGTGGAGCACGCAGGCGAGGTGTCCAACATCGACCTGACCGAGAACGATCTGCTGTTCATCACCAACGGCGGCTGCGTCGAGAGCTGCACCGTGGGTGCCCAGGACAAGGCAGCCGGTTTCGACCCCACCATCAAGCCGGGCAACGGCTGGGATCTGTGGAAGAAGATCGCCGCACAGGACCCGTCCTTCGGCCACCCCGAAAAGTTCTGCTCGGATCCGGAGCTGTCCAACTGGGAGAGCGCCACCATCACCACCCTGGATGACAAGATCCCGCAGTATATCCAGAAGATCTGCAAGCGCGATCCCTTCAGCGGTCACACCGTCACCGGCGGCATCGTTACGGTCAAGGACTCCAGCTGGCTGCTCAGCTGGACGCTGAACCGTCAGCAGCAGTTCCGCGATCAACCCAAGGATCAGCTGTGTGTCTGGGTCTACGGCCTGTTCAGCGACAAGCCCGGCGATTATATCAAAAAGCCCATGCGCGACTGCACCGGCAAGGAGATCTGCATGGAGTGGCTGTACCACATCGGCGTGCCCACCGACCAGATCGAAGAGCTGGCAGAGCACAGCGCCAACACCGTGCCGGTGATGATGCCCTATATTGACGCTTTCTTCATGCCCCGTGCCATGGGCGACCGCCCCGACATCGTGCCGGAGGGCGCTGTGAACTTTGCCTTCCTGGGCCAGTTTGCGGAGACCAAGCGCGATACCATTTTCACCACCGAGTACTCCATGCGCACCGGTATGGAGGCCGTGTACACCCTGCTGAACGTGGACCGCGGTGTGCCCGAGGTCTGGGGCAGCACCTACGACGTGCGTGACCTGCTGAATGCAACGGTCAAGCTGCGCGACGGCAAGAAGATCACCGACATGGACCTGCCGCTCATCCCGCGTCTGGCCCTGAAGGAAGCTCTGAAGAAAATCGAGGGCACCGACCTTGAGAAGATCCTCAAGGAATACAACGCCATTTAAGGCCCCCTTTCTCCGGCCTTTTTAAACGGATGGGAACGCCCCTGCATGCTGAGACGGCTGCAGGGGCGTTCTCTTTTTTGCGCGGGGATGATGCACAATGCAAGGAAAATGGCTGATATGTGAAGGAAAATTGAACAAAACGACATGTTTTGTCTTGCTCTTGGCGCGGTTCTGTGTTATGCTTGAACCAGTCAGGGGCAGGGGAGAGCCTGCCCCATCAAATGCCAGAAAAAGAGGAGGTCGTTTTCCCGTGAAACATCTTATCTCCCGTCGCAATTTCCTGAAGGCCGCCGGTGTCACCACCGCTGCCGCCGCCATGGCCGTCGGGGCCCCGGCTGCGTCTGCCTGCTGGACCGGTGAAAAATCCGAGGTCACCATCCTGTACACCAACGACGTGCACACTTACATCGACAAGCAGGCCCCGGAGCTGACCTATGCGGCCATTGCCGCCCTGAAGCAGAGCTATCAGAACGCCGGCAAAAAGGTCCTGCTGGTGGACGCCGGTGACCATGTGCAGGGCACGGCTTACGGCTCCATGGACCAGGGCGCTTCCATCATTGAGTTGATGAACGCCGCCGGTTACGATGCCGCTACTCCTGGCAACCATGAGTTCGACTACGGCATGGACCGTGCCAAGGAACTCATGCGGGATGCCGACTTCCCGTACCTGTCCTGCAACTGGGTGGACCTGCGCACCAATCTGCGGGTGCTGCCGGAAATCAAGGTGTTCGTGCGCGGTGGTGTGCGCATTGCCTTTGTGGGCATCACCACGCCCGAGACTTTTACCAAGTCCACCCCGGCCTACTTCATGAACAAGGCCCAGACCAAGTACATCTACGACATCCTGGGCGGCGAGGACGGCCAGAAGCTCTACAGCGCCGTGCAGAAGGCCGTTGACAAGGCGAAGTGCCTGGCCGATGTGGTCATCGGCTTGGGCCACTTGGGCGTGGACCCCTCGTCCTCTCCCTGGACCAGCGAGGAGGTCATTGCCCACACCACTGGTTTTGATGCCTTCATCGACGGCCACTCCCACACAGTGATGGAGAATAAGCAGGTGGCGGACGCTTCCGGCAGACTGGTCACCCTGACCCAGACCGGCTCCTACTTTGCCAATGTGGGCGAGATGACCATTGCCCCGGACGGCACCATCTCCACCCGGCTGGTGTCCACCTACGATCAGGAGGATGTCGCCGTGGCAGCAGAGCAGGCCGCATGGGTCAACACAGTGGATGACATGCTGGGCGAGAAGATCGCCGTGGCCGATACCAAGTTTTACATCACCGACCCTGCTACCGGCAAACGCCGCATCCGCTCCGGTGAGACCAACCTGGGCGACTTTGTGGCTGACGGCATCTACACCTACTTCAACGAGGTGGAGCAGCTGCACTGTGACATCGCCATCATGAACGGCGGCGGCATCCGCTCGGACGAGGACGCCGGGTACTGGACCTTCAAGACCTGCAAGCAGGTCAGCCCCTTTGGCAACGTGGCCTGCCTGATGTCGGTGACCGGCAAGCAGATCCAGGACGCACTGGAGTTTGCAGCCCGCTTTGCCGGTGCAGAGGGCAAGGAGAACGGCGGCTTCCTGCAGGTGGCCGGTGCGACCTACGAGATCCACACCGACATCCCCAACACCGTGCAGACCGACGACAAGAACGTCTGGATCGGCAGTGCCACCGGCACGCCTCGTGTGCAGAACGTGAAGATCTACGATCGTCACACCGGCACCTACGAGCCTCTGGACCCGGCCAAGACTTATGCTCTGGCCGGTATGAACTACACCCTACGCAATCTGGGCGATGGCTTTGCCATGTTTGACGGGGCCGAGCTCATCAAGGACTATGTGTCGGAAGATTACCTTGTCATGTCCACCTACGCCATGACCTTTGGCGGTGTGGACGCAGAGGGTCTGCCGCACCTTTCCAGCGCCAACAGTGTGCTGGCAGAGTACCCCGGCTACCTGCTGGACTACGAGAACCCCTACGGTGCAGGCCGCATCAGCATCCTTTAAGAGGTATTGACATGACTTGCAAAAATTGTGGCTATGAAAACCAATCAGGGGTCCGTTACTGCCAACGATGCGGAGAATACCTGAAGCCAAAAGCTACATTGGCACAGGAAATCAAATCGTGGGACTTTCGGAGCCTTGCGGGTTCGGGCCGCAGAGATGTGAATATCGCTCCGCTGTTTACAGCACCTGATAGTGAAGCATCTGTAAAAAAGCATCAGACTCCATCGCCGGTTGACCCGATGCCGGATGGCCGGTGGTACTGCCCGGACTGCGGAACACTCAACGCTGCTTCTGGGCGGTCCTGCAAAAACTGCGGCAAAGTCCGGTGATCATTTCATGAATTGAAAAAGCACCCGCACTGTATCTCCCAAGAAAAGGGAATGCGGTGCGGGTGTTTGATTTGCCCAAAGACCTTTGGTACAGTGCGGTGTGCTCACTGCGTGAAATCGGCAGAAAACAAAACAGAAAAGCCACCCGATTGTTCATCGGATGGCTTTGTTCTGGTTGGGGATGAGAGAATCGAACTCCCACAAGTAGAGTCAGAGTCTACCGCACTACCACTATGCAAATCCCCAATATTCTGTTGTGTTTTGCGGGGTGAACCGCTCAACGTGTGCTATTATACGGGAAAAGCCCGGAGTTGTCAAGCATATTTTTGAAAAAAGTTGTACTTTTTTGGAAAATGCCGCAGCAGCGCCGGATAATCTATGCCGGAGCGCTGCCACGCTTCGGCAGGTTCTGCGCACCGCACTGCCTATACTGGAAGGTACAAAACCTTGCAAAGTACCAGAAGGAGGATGCCTATGCCGGAACGAACTACACAAAACGCCCAGACCCTGCTTTCGCCCCGCGTCCCGCGGGACACTGAGCACGAGCGCTATCACCCGGAGCTGGAGGAGGAGTTGAAGGAATGCCTGTTCTGTTTGAAGCGCAACGAGATGATGTTTGACATGGAGGTGGATACCGACCTCATCGAGCAGCGTATTTACGAGCGGCAGGCGCTGCTGTGCCGTTACCGGTACTTACTGGCGCGCGCCCGGGAGCTGGGGCTGCATACGGTGCTTACCCGCTACCAGCCTATGGGCGGGTGAAAACGGTCTGCGAAAAAATCTTGACAAAAGCCGCGCTGCGTGATATCCTATTACAAGATAAAAGCGTACCGGAACTATGTCCGGCGCGATAAATTTTTGAGAGTTAGAGAGGTTTCTATCATGGAGCGTATCAAGACTATTGCTACTCGTGACCTGACCAAGAGCGTTAAGACCGGTGGCTGCGGCGAGTGCCAGACTTCCTGCCAGTCCGCCTGCAAGACCTCCTGCGGCGTGGCTAACCAGCAGTGCGAGAACAGCAACAAGTAATTTTTGCAAACCTTATGCCGCCTTTGCCGGGCGGCATTTTTTTGTGTAATCTGGAATGGAGTGTAAAATGGTACATCAGTATCAATTGAACGGTTATAACATCGTGCTGGACACCTGCAGCGGCTCGGTGCACGTTGTGGACGAGGTGGCCTACGATGTCATCGCCATGTACCCGGAGCATACCGCAGACGAGATCGTTGCCGCCATGCTGGCAAAGTACGGCAGCCGCCCGGACGTGACCGAGGAGGACCTGCGCCAGTGCATCGACGACGTGACCAGCCTGAAGGAAAACGGCAAGCTGTGGAGCCCGGATGTCTATAAGGACATGGCCTTCGACTTCAAGAACCGCAACACCGTGGTAAAGGCACTGTGCCTGCACGTTGCCCATAGCTGCAACCTGAGCTGCTCTTACTGCTTTGCCTCGCAGGGACGCTACCACGGCGACCGCGCCCTGATGAGCTTTGAGGTGGGCAAGCGCGCCATGGACTTCCTCATTGAGAACAGCGGCACCCGCCGCAATCTGGAAGTGGACTTCTTTGGCGGCGAGCCGCTGATGAACTTTGAGATGGTCAAAAAGCTGGTGGCCTACTGCCGCGAGCAGGAAAAGATCCATAACAAGAACTTCCGCTTTACCATGACCACCAACGGTGTGCTCATTGATGATGAAGTCATCGACTTCTGCAACAAGGAGTGCCACAATGTGGTGTTGAGTCTGGATGGCCGCAAGGAGGTCAACGACCGCTTCCGCGTGGACTGTGCAGGCAACGGCAGCTACGACCGCATCGTGCCCAAGTTCCAGGAGTTCGTCAAGAAGCGCGGCGACAAGAACTACTATATGCGCGGCACCTATACCCACTATAACACCGACTTTACCAACGATATCTTCCACATGGCAGACCTCGGCTTTACCGAGCTGAGCATGGAGCCGGTGGTCTGCGACCCCAGCGACCCCAGCGCCCTGACCGAGGCGGATCTGCCCATCCTGAAGGAGCAGTACGAGATCCTTGCCAAGGAAATGATCAAGCGCGACCGCGAGGGCAGAGGCTTTACCTTCTACCACTACATGATCGACCTGACCGGCGGCCCCTGCATCTATAAGCGCATCTCCGGCTGCGGCTCCGGCACCGAGTACATGGCCGTTACCCCCTGGGGCGATCTGTACCCCTGCCACCAGTTCGTGGGCGACCCCAAGTACCTGCTGGGCGATATCTGGAAGGGCGTTACCAACACCGCCGTGCGGGATGAGTTCAAGCACTGCAACGCCTACGCCCGCAAGGAGTGTCAGGACTGCTGGGCAAAGCTGTACTGCTCCGGCGGCTGCGCTGCCAACTCCTACCATGCCACCGGCAGCATTACCGGCGTGTATGAGTACGGCTGCGAGCTGTTCAAAAAGCGCATGGAGTGCGCCATCATGATCAAGGTGGCCGAGAATCAGGAACTGGCAGCCAAGGGCATTGAGGTGCCCATTGAGCTGGGCTCTACCTGCAACGCCTGCGCTGACGGCGAAGCCTGCGAATGAGCATGACCACCCCCATCGTGGATTTTGTGCGCAGCTATGCACAGTCCGGCACCGCCCGGCTGCACATGCCCGGCCACAAGGGGCGGAGCCTCTTGGGCTTTGAGCCGCTGGATATCACCGAGATCTGCGGCGCAGACGAGCTTTACGCGCCGGAGGGCATCATTGCCGAGAGCGAAGCCAACGCCACCCGGCTGTTTGGCACGGCACACAGCTATTACAGCACTGAGGGCTCGTCTCAGTGCATCCGTGCCATGCTGTTTCTGGCGCTGCAAGGCGCACCGCAAAACGGTAAGCGCCCGGTGCTGCTGGCCGCCCGCAACGCCCACAAGGCGCTGCTGTATGCGGCGGCGCTGCTGGATTTTGACATCTGCTGGCTCTGGCCGTCTGCGCAGGCAGAAGGCGAACTGTGCAGCTGCCCCGTCACAGCCGAAGCGCTGACCGGGGCTTTGCACGCGATGGCACAGCAGGGCAACACCCCCTTTGGCGTGTACGTCACCAGCCCGGATTATCTGGGCGGGGTGCAGGAACTCCCGGCGCTGGCCGCTGTCTGCCGGGCGCAGGGCGTGCCTTTGCTGGTGGATAACGCCCACGGGGCCTACCTGCGCTTTCTGCCGCAAAACTGCCACCCCATCGCACAGGGCGCGGCCATGTGCTGCGACTCTGCCCACAAGACTCTGCCGGTGGTCACCGGCGGTGCGTATCTGCATCTGGCGCACGATGCCCCTGTGCTAAACGAAGCGGCTGTGCGGGGAGCGCTGGCGCTGTTCGGCTCCACCAGCCCCTCTTACCTCATTTTGCAGTCGCTGGATGCCTGCAATGCGGTGCTGGCAGGGGACTACCCCCGGCGGCTGGCGCAGTGCTGCGCGGCGCTGGAAGGTCTGCGCCGCAGCCTGAATAAGGCCGCAGCGGCGCGGCAGTGCCCGGTACTGCTGGCAGTTGCCGGGGCGCAGCAGGAGCCGATGAAGCTCACACTGGATGCCGCCGCCCTTGGCTGCACCGGCACAGCACTGGCAGAGGCTTTGCGCCGCGCACAGATGGAGTGCGAGTATGCCGACCCCCGTTATGTGGTGCTGATGTTCACCCCGGAAAACCCGCCGCAGGATTACACGCGCCTGCAAACGGCGCTGGAACAGCTTCTGGCTGCTGTGCCTGCCGGGCTGCCCCGTCCCGAGAACCGGGCAGGGGAGTTTGCCGCCTTGCAGCAGCAGGCGGTGCAGCGCTGCACCATCCGGCAGGCGGTGCTGGGCGCACAGGTACGCATCCCGGTGCACAAGGCGCTGGGGCGGGTGTGCGCCATGCCCACGGTGTCCTGCCCGCCCGCCATCCCTGTGGCGGTCAGCGGCGAGGAGATCACCCCAGCAGCCATCGCCCTGATGCAGCGCTACGGCATCGAGGAACTCTCGGTGCTGCGATAAAGATTTTATAAAATTCAAGCCCGGAAGGTTTGCAGACCTTCCGGGCTTGAGTTGTTTATTCTTAAATATCCGTTCGGGGTGTGGCGCACATTTCCCAGAAGTGCAGCTCGTACTCCGAGCAGGCGCGGAAGATCGCGCGGCAGCGGGCGGCACGCTCCGGCGAAAGGCCGGTGCAGGCCACCTCGGCGCGTTCTGCCCATGCACGGCAGGCGGCATCGTAGCCGGGACCGGCGTAGTCCAGCACCAGCGCGCCGTAGTAGGTGTCCTTTACGGCGGGGGAGCGCTGCAAAAGCTTCTGGAATAGCCACCCGTAACTCAGCATACAGGGCAGGCAGGCCATCAGGCACTCAGCTTCCCCCTCGCCGGTACGGGCGGCGTCGATCATGCAGTCCAGATAGGCGCGGCTTTCCGGGCGCAGGGGCAGGGACTGGATATCGGCTTCCCGCAGACCGTACTGTTCCAGATACCGCAGCCGGGTCAGGTCCTCGTTCTCCTGCACGAAGGACAGCAGGGAATAGTAAGTGCGCATGGCTGCCATGGTGGTGGCCTTGGTTATGCCCCACGCAAAAATTTTGGCGTACTCCCGCAGATACAGGCTGTCCTCTACGAGGTAGCTTTTAAAGCAGTCCTCGCTCAGGGTGCCGTTCTCCATCTTTTGCAGAAACTCGGTCTGCAGACACTGCTCCCACACGGGCAGGTCGGCCTGCACCAGCGCCGAAACAAAGGGCAGGTCAGTCACGGACAAAATCTCCCTTCAGGTTGAAGGTGTGATCCATGGGCCCGGAACCGTGCCCTAAATCCAGCATGGCAGACAGACAGCCGGAAATGTAGGCCTTGGCGCGCTCCACGGCGGTGTCAAGGTCATACCCCTTGGCCAGATTGGAAGCAATGGCGCTGGACAGGGTGCAGCCGGTGCCGTGGGTGTTGGGGTTTGCAATGCGCTTGCCCTTAAACCACTTGCCGGTGCCGTTGCGCCACAAAAGGTCATCGGCATCGTTGATCTGGTGGCCGCCCTTGCACAGCACGGCGCAGCCGTAGCGCTCGCTGATGGTGCGGGCAGCGGCTTCCATGTCGGCGGCATTGGCAATGCTCATGCCGGACAAGATCTCGGCCTCCGGGATGTTGGGGGTAAGCACCTCAGCCAGCGGCAGCAGCTTTTCGGTCAGCGCCTGCACGGCATCGTCCTGCAGCAACTTTGCACCGGAGGTGGCCACCATCACGGGGTCCACCACGATGTGCTTTGCGCCGTAAAAGTGCAGCCGCTCGGCGATGGTGTCGATGAGCGGGGCAGAGGATACCATACCGATCTTTACCGCATCCGGGTAGATGTCGGTGAACACGGCATCGAGCTGCTGTGCCAGAAACTGCGGCGTTGTGTCAAAAATGGCGGTCACACCGGTGGTGTTCTGTGCGGTCAGGGCGGTAATGGCGCTCATGGCAAACACGCCGTTGGCAGTCATGGTCTTGATATCGGCCTGAATTCCGGCGCCGCCGCTGGAATCACTGCCGGCAATGGTCAATGCAGTTTTCATGGGTAAAATGCTCCTTTGCAGCAAAAATGCGGATATGCCCGCAAAGACATATCCGCAGATAAAAGCGCTATCTCCCTACGTTGGCATGATCCAAATCAGGTCACAGGTCAGGGCAATACAGCCCACTCTCAGCCCGCTTGCACGGGCTCCCTTTTTATAATAGAAAGCATACCACAATCGGGGAAAAGATGCAAGAAAAACAGGCCGCGCAAAATGCACCGATTATTCGCCCAGTGCAGTGCGGATGTTGTCCAGCACCTTTTTGCTCAGCAGCACAAAAGCCTGCTTGGTGCGGCCTGCAGATACATTGGCGCAGCGCACGTTTTCCCGGGCAAAGAAGTCCTCGACCACGGGGCCTGCGGCGGCGGGGGTGTCGCAGAAGAAGCGGGTGCCGGGCAGGTCAAGCCACTTTTCCAGCGCAGCGGAATCAAAGCCGGGGCCGATGGAAGTGTTGAACAGCACCTTGCCTGCACCCAGCTGGGCAAACTCATTTTCGCCCAGCAGCAGCACGTTCTTGTTCAGGCAGGTGAACACCACCTCGCTGTCTGCCAGCAGCTGGGGCAGGGGCTTGAAGGTCATACCGGCAGCCTCGGCGTCCGGCTTTGCGCTGCGGGCAAAGTAACTGATCTCTGCGCCCATAAATTGCAGCGCATCGGCGATCATCCGGCCGGAAACGCCCAGCCCCACGATACCCACCTTCAGGCCGGTAATCTCCACCGGCTCGTCCCGCAGCATAGGCATCCCAAAACCGTGCAGCAGGCCGGTCAGCTCGTGCAGAACGTACTCCACAACGCCGCGGTCGCCGTAGTCTCGGATGCCAAGCACCTGGATGCCCCGGGTGCGTGCGTAGGCGATATCCACGTTGGCGCTCTTCTCAGAGTACAGGCTGCAGCACATGCCGATATAGCGGATGTTGGGGCACTGCGCAATGACTTCCTTGCCCATGCGGGAGGTGTAGCTCAGCAGCACGGCGTCGGCGTCCCCGATGCGGCGCACCATCTCGTCGTCACTGCTGGGCACGTCCCGGTACAGCACCACCTCTTTGGCGTAGCGGTGCAGCTCCTCCTCGGCAGAGGGGATCAGGCTGACAGGCTCAATGGCAACAAGTTTTTCAAACATGACGGACTCCTCCTTATATTAGTAGAAGCAGACGGGCGAGGCCAGATTGCGCAGCAGAGAGACGGCGCTCCAGCCCGCAATGGCGCTGGTGGAAGAGCAGATATCTACCACAGCCTTCACGCCCTCGATCTCGGCAGTGATGCAGTGGTCATCGCCCACCCAGCCGGGCACAGAGTGCATGGTCACGCCGGTGATCTCGGGGCCGGTGGTGGCCAGAGAGGTAGCCACCGCCACATTCACCCGGCGGGGGAAGGTGGCAATAGCCTGCTTGGCGTTGCCGGTGAACACGGTGGTCTTTTCGGCATCGGTCAGCAGATGCTCTGCCCACACCGGGGTGTTGCGGAAGCCCTTTGCACCGGTATGGGTCTCGATGCCGGCAGTCTCCGGCAGACCCTGCGCCTGTGCCATCAGGGTGACAGTCTGCAGCACGTCAAAGCCGCCGATGGCACCGCTGGCCAGGTGCACCTTGGCACCGCCCTCCACGGCAGCTGCCTTGACCTGTGCGTAGAAATCCAGATCCGCAAAGGCACCGATGGACAGAATGACCAGATTGACGCCCCGTTTCAGCACCGGGATGGCCATAGCGCGCACCGACTCCACCGAAGCAGCCTCCACGATGTACTCCGGTTCAAGCGCCAGCAGCGCGTCCACATCCTCACAGACGGCGCAGCCGACATTGGCGGCGGTCTTTTCAGCCGAAGCGCGGGTGCGGCTGGTCACGCCCACCAGCTCGTAGTCCGGCAGCAGACCCTTCTTCCACGCGTCAGCCACGATGTTGCCCAGAAAACCGCAGCCCACAATACCCAATTTTGTTTTCATACCGTATCCTAAACTCCTTTTTTCTGCCTGTGGCAGCATATTCATAGCCAGTATACCATACCGGGTACAAAAAGGGAAATGATGTTTACGGCAGCCCGGCTGGCAAGACATAAAAAGTTAACAAAATAAATTACAAAAAAATTACCATCGCGCTTAGAATCTTCTTAAAATGAATGATATATCGAATAATAATTGCAAACCGCTCTGTTTGCTACACCACTACTACACCAATTTTAGATAATTGTCAAATCCGATTTTGAGTCTTAATAAGAGCCCGATGTGACAGTCAAACAAGCCTATATTAAAATTGAAAACCGTGTTTGATTCTCAAGGCGTCTGGGCACTCTCCAGCGCCTTTTCTTGAACCACCCAGATATAAGTGGTATAATATAAAAAGTCGAATTGGAGGACAATAATGAACAATCCAGCAATACTTGATATCGCACTCGGCTTCGTTCTGCATAAACATAGCCGGGATGAATTTGGTCGTAAAAATAATAAAACGCAAGCCATCCGTGAGTTGTCCGATGACGAACTAGCCGCACTATTAAACGAACTAGTCGCACAGCAGAATAACTGTCCAAACACTATGAGCGGATGGAAAGAATGGCTCAGTGAAGAAATAAAATAAAACGCTAAAAAATGGGGTACTGGTCCAATTAAGGATCAATACCCCATCTGTTTTTATTCTGCTATTGAATCTAATACGGCGTTGACAACATTTAGCCCAATTTGCCCGGGAGCACTTGAACCTTCAGCACTGGCAAAGGTCATGGCAGAGCCAAAGATCTCCCCACACAACCTGCTGGCAACACCAAGCTTACTCATGCTGATTGTGATAATAGGAGTAGCAAAATATTTATTTTTCATTTCAACCGTAGCGGCCAGTAAAGTCAATACATCCGTGCTGTCATGCGGCATAACTGCTACTTTTGGCAAATCAGCTCCAACTTGTTGCATTTTAACCATACGAGAAACGAGCTCATTTTCATCAGGCGTCTTTTGGAAATCGTGGTTTGAACATACAACCGCAACTCCAGAAGAATGTGCGTTGTCTATCAGTTCACGAATATCATCTCCGGCTGTAAAGAACTCAATGTCAATAAGGTCGGCACAATCAGTATCTATTACCGTGTTGATGAAATCCAAATATTCTTTGTGGGTCAAAGACACTTCGCCGCCCTCATCTTTAGTGCGGAACGTCACCAACAAGAGCTTGTCTTTTAGCGCTACACGAAGCTTTTGTAGGCAAGACACCACGGAATGTGCATCCATGCATTGCTCAAACCAATCAACACGCCACTCCACACAGTCAATACGAAGCCTTGAAAACTCAAATGCGCGTTCCAAAATTTTTGATTCGATTATTTCAACGATTGGAATTATGACCTTGGGTCTGCCTTCCCCGATATGACAATCACGAACAATAATGGACATAGAATACCTCCACACGTAATAAATACACTATATCCTATATACATTTAGATGTCAACAATCAAATCAAAACGAACTCCATGTTGCCATTCCGCAGATGCCGTCAGCAGCCAATCCATGTGCTTTCTGCCATTCTACCAGCTTAGCTTTTGTACCAGCGCCAAAAATGCCGTCTACCTTCAAGCCTAAATGCCGCTGTAATACGGTCACAGCATAAGACACGCTGCCAGTACAGTCCTTAGAGCCCTGACGAATCGTGGGCATGATTTTACTCACGACTTGATATGCAGTACCGCTTTTACTGATCCAACGGCTATGAGTCTCACGCACATCAACATGAACAAAGCCGCCTGTCACCTGTGCGCGACTATAATACCCAATGCCGCCATGCTTCTGGAAATAGGGGAGGGAGGCTACGTATAGTGCAATACGAATCGGGTCAACACCATTAATGTGAATATCCGCTGCTGTGCCCAGACAATGCTGACTGCGAGAACTGCCCCCGATTGAAATGTTATATGCAGGAGTACGGTAGGCAGAACTAATCAGAACCGGCTTTCCGAAGTGGTCACGAATCTGCTGCAGGGTTTCTACCAGCTCAGTTGCTACCTTGAACTCGTCACTCCGGTCATTGCAGGCAAACTCATAAGCGCAGAAGTTCTTGGACAGCTTCTTATTCCAGTCCTTCTTCATAGAATATGTAATAATGCTCATAGAGCCACACCTTCAATCCTTCTTAAATTCCGCATTGATCTTCTCGTTCTGGATGTCCATCTCCTTAACTGCTGCCTCAATCATCATTTCAATAGTAGGAGTAATCTTGATATTCATCTTCTCCAATGCGGCAATAACATACTTCTTCTTGTCAGCTTTCTGAATTGCACCAGTAACGCCCAACTTCTCGGCGGCACGCACAGCCATCTGAACAATCTTGTACATACCGATCTGCTTCAGGTAGGGGATGCCATAGGTCATAAATGCGGTGCCAGCAACAGTGATAACCAGCTTCACAATAACAGAGACGATCTCATTAACAATACTTGCCATAGTAATACCTCCTGTTTTGAATAAAAAAATAAAGCCCGGCACACACGTACCGAACTATGTATTAAATGTCTTTTAAATTTTGTCCGTCGATCAGGTAGCTTTCAAGAGCAGCCTTAGCTTCCTTCATGGGGTCAATAGCATTACCATCAATGCCGTGACTAAGCAGAGCCAGCAGGGCTTTCATCATCACATTGATACCATGCTCGCTCTTATTTACGCGCTGTTCAACGCCAGCGATTTTTCGTCCATGGTCTTCAACTACGATGTCCTGTTCCTTCTGGTGCTCTTCAATAGACAAAAGCTTGGAGCGATATAAATCCAAAACCTCTTTATCATTCTTGAGCTTGCGGTCAATATCTTCCAAATGCTTGTCATGTTCAATCAACTTCATATTCTGCTTCGTGTCGGGCTCTTTAGCTTTCTTGATTGCTTTTATAATAACAACAATGGCAGCTGAAATAGCCGTAATGCCACCAGCAATACTTAGAATCATTTGCCAAAGCTGTTCTATTGTAAAGCTGATAACACCCGGAGCATGAGTTGGTGCGGCAGTCAACAAACCAATCATTTCATCACCTCGATTCTAGTTGACAAAAATTTCACACTATGATAAAATAGGTGTGTCAAAAATTCATCGAGCGAATTTGTGACGTCCTATCTTTGTATAGGTGTGTGGCGGGAGAGCTCTGGGTGTAACAGCCCGGAGCTCTTTCTGTTTTTACATATACTTTTAGTTTGTTTATTGCTTCGGCTTACATACCTTACTCCAGTGATAGTGTGGCTTGTCCTCGTGAAACATGATATAGCGCATCCAGTCATCTACATAAATGCACAACAAGGCAAGGAAAAACCATAGCACAGTAAATGGCAGACAGATTTGACCAAGCAGATTGAATGGCAGGGAAGAGTAGTCCCAGATGTGTAAACCCATCATCAGATTCAATGGAATGCCGACAACAAGCTCCATACCGGTCACAAACAGAGCACCGACACCAGCCTGTTCCCACATGGGCATTTCCCACGGAATATAATTGTTTAATCCACCTATGACCACAAAGCAGATTCCGCCCACTACAGTCATAGTCCAATGTGAGTTGCCACGCCATAAAATCTCGATGCAATAATAAAGCGCCCCTCCTATCAAAAAGAGAAGCGCACATTTCAATAATTCTTTATACTTCTTTACAATTTTACTCATTCAGCGACCTCCTTCTGCCCGGCGGTCTCAAGATATTGCTTCAGAACAGTGTCGTAGTTGATTTCGATTGCATCCAGCTCTTCCATTGTAGTACAAGCCTTGATGGCCAGCTCCAATTCCTGCTGACGCGATACAAAGGGTTTTACATATGTACCGATTGCCAGTGCAAGTGCAGCCAGTTCTTCGTAAGCCCATTCTACACATTCGTCGCCGGTTGAATTCCATGTTAGCTTGAACGGTTGTCCGGCGGAGGCAGAGATTTGATACAGCGCCAAATTCGAAGTCAACAATGCCTGTTTTTCACTGGTAACACTGTAGTACTTCCCATCGGACCATTGAAGCGGATGCGAGGCTAAATATTCAGAGAGAGTAGCTTTAGATTCGGTGATTTTCTGCTGCGTGGATTCTTTTACCAGCGAATCATCAGTAGGGAATGGATCGCCTTGTACGATTTCAAAACAATCATCGTTTTCTTTAATTTCCCAGTAATAGTCTCCAGAAGCACCAGAGAAGTTATGTTCATTGATTGCGTTTGCTATTTCGAAATAGGCATCGCATTCTTCTTGTGTTACAATCGGTTTAAGAAGAATATATCCTATTTTAATATTTTTATTTTCCATAAAACCTCCTTTCGCAACATTGGTCAAGATTGCTCCCATGATCCGATAGCGATATATTGTGGTTTTGCTGTATCACCAGAGCCGTCACGATAGTACTCAAAACCCGTCTTTGTAAATTTTGTTACATAAAACGCATAGCGATATGCGCCAGTACCGCTAATCATAACACTCGGAAGTCCCGAAAAACTTTGTGGGTATGTAAAACTGCCACTTGTGTTACCAGAGTACGTTTTGCCCCAGCAAATTTGTATTCCATTATTAAACCGTATGTATCCTGTAGGCATCGTAGAAGTATTATTTACATTAAATGCTGCAATTCCATTATCAGCCGCCACTGCCTTCTCCGCCGTCCCAGCCGTTTCCGCATACTTCACACTCTTATCTTTGGCTGCTGTGTTATCCACGTTACTCAGTCCAACCTCAGCTTTGGTGTAGCTTGGTTTTGTAGCTGCTTTAGCCCATGCATATACATCACTTGCAGGCATAGAAGTTGGAAAGTCCGTTATTTGGGACTTTGTGTGCGTATGTGAAGTAGGTGCTTTACCATCAACTAATGTTTTCAAAGCTTTTCCCTGTGCCGCACTAAGGCTCTGGTCTGTACTATCACTTATCAAATTATTCTGAATTCCACGCCAAGTATTAGTATCAGTAAACTTAGCATCTGCAGGAACGCTCTTAGCAATTGTATATCCAATTGCTACAGGCTTACCACCGCTAAAGTATACAGGTTGAGTAGTAGAACCAGCAGTTGCTGTATCTAGCTTTGCAGCACTATTAGCAGATCCACCAGCACTTCCAGATCCTGCATAATTGTGAGTATGAGAAGCAGCAGCATAACTTCCCTTAGCCTGATATGTGCTATCAGATTTACTCTTAATATAAGACCACAAAGTAGAGAATTTGACACGCCCAAATGAAGCTCCTCCAGCAATATCTTGTCTGATGAAATAAGTATCATCTGTAGCCACAGCAGTCCAAATACCAAGCTTGGTCATCAATGCATTACATCCAGCTTCTGTATTATCGACTTTACCACCCAACTTAGAATTCATCTCAGATTCAGTATAATACCGATCATCATGTGTATGACTTGCTGCAGCATAATCTCCGCTATTCTTAGTCACGATTGTACCGAATCTGCCACGGTCACAGTATTGCAGATTAGAAGATGTTCCGCCGTATGCACCATTCCAGTAAGCCATAAAGGACATTGTAGGAACATATTTATCATCAGTTGTTTGATTTGCCCAACCACTATTTCCTTGCGCACTTAATGTACGAACCATCTTGCTCGATGCGTCACCCAACGTATACGTTCCAGCTACAGGTTTGCCGTCCTTGAAATAAACAGGCTGTGTTGCAGAACCAGCCGAAGATGTGAGTTTTGTCGCGGACGCTGAATTGCCAGCGCAAGAAGAAGATGTATTGGCTGAACCGGCACTAGCAACATAACCTTCATCTTTTGCAGGAGCTGAGACAGAATACGCTTGCTTGTGAAGTTCGTTTCCGGCATCAGCAACTGTTTTCCAACATTCAGACGATGTCTTTTTATCTGTTGCTGTAGTACCATTAACTTCATTAGAATTTACAAGGGTCCAAGTACGGCCTAAAGTAGCTCTACCACCTGATGCAATAGCTCGTATAGTTACGCCCATATAAGTTCCGCTTGATTTATAAAATGCATCGCAATAAGCGCCATTTGTTTTATCTGTTTTTATTGCCGCTTGAACCGTGTCCGCAGAAAGTCCTTTGCGCACAAGCCATTCAGCAGCTAAACTTGCGCTACTAGAATCTGCATTGCTTCGATATACCAAACGACAAATACCATAACCACCGCCAGAGTAATCCTGACTGATAAGGAATGTCATACTGTTGTCAACCCATGCATTTTTATTTGCGTCGAGTTTAGCAAATCTATGGAATGGATAGTTATTCGTGTTTCCAACAGAATGCTTGCAAGAATAGAATCCAATATTTGCAGTAGAATTGCCAGAACCATCATAATTAAAATTCAGCGTGATATCAGACCCGCCGGACACAGTACGAGCAGTAAGTTCCAACATCTCCTTGCTCTTTCACGAAAGCTGCGTATTTCTTTTTATTTTCATCAGTCCAAACAATGCGCTTGCGGTTTATGTTTTCAATATTGCCATACTGTTCATAACCGCCAACTTTATACCGCCACTTTGCCTGTCTCAGCTCCGTGTCTTTTTCTTTGTATATCGCGCTGTTTTTAATTTTCGCATCTATTTGTTTCTCTTGTATTCTTACTGCATCGGCACCAACAAGCGGTACACTAGTCGGCGCTTTCATGCCTATTTGCAACCGTAACATCTTGCTTGTCCACTCTTCCGTAGAGAACTGAGAAACGGAAAACCCTTTTTGAGGAAAGATATCAAGATTAAACGTGCGCCGTGTATCTGAATCTGCATCAATAGAGTTAGACCCACTTAGCGCAAGTCCTTCTATTGTATCAATAATTTGATAATTTTTATTCAGCAGTTCAATACGACAGTATAATCTTTTTGACCGGCTTTTCAGTAAGGCCAGATCTTCTTCTGTAGGTAAGTAAGTCATGGCCCACCTCCTTAAATCAACCCAGCGTTCTTCATATTGTCGCCGTTATTCAAATCGCCAGTCTCTACAAAATCAAACGAAATTTCTACCTTATCTGGGTGATCGTCGTCTGAGTAAGAAACATTACCATGCACATTCATCAGCCATGCGCGGCCATCGTACATCTTCAATACTTTTGGCTTTTTGTTCGTTAGCCAATTGATAAAAGTCTCCCGATAGTCAATAGACCCATCAAAATCAAACGCATCATTGTCGCGATCCCACTTGATAATGACACCAGAGAAGTTGCCGCTATAATAATTTGCCTCACTACCATAGAATACGATGGGATACTTGCTTCCCAAGGTCGTCTCTACAGACGCTTCTTGATTACGCGTAATATTCGTGACAGCTGGCTCAAGACCAACATAATATGATATGTCTTTATCCATTAACCATGCTCCGTCAAAATCGCTTACGGCACTTGTAGATGTGTACACTTGTTCAATTTCATCCACAACAGGAACTGCCATATACTGATACTTCGTTTTCCTGCCACGTGCGAATTTGTCATAGCATACAATCAAAATAGGCTCAACGGAACTTGTGATTTTCTTTTCATAAATCGTAATCCAGTCGTATTTGCCCAGCTCTCTACGTTTTACGCGAATAGAGTCAAAATTATTAGGCTCGTCCGCGCTTTTCGTAACGGTAAGCTTGATCCTACCTTCTCTTTTTTCATTCTCTGCCACAATTTCAAGCTTCTGCAGTTGTCCGTCATACTCAATTCTGAATGCGCAAAAATCCGTGTCTAGAACATATCCGTTCACAGTTTCTCCAACCGCTCGCACATAGTACACCTTATTATTATCAAGGCTTTCTACGTTAAACGCATGTGAAATAGAGCCATGGTATATCTCCTCATGTAGCAAAGACTTGTCCGAATCATAAAGCTGATATTTATAAAGATTCAGTGTCTCGCCCTCTTCTTCAATGTTTTTATATTCAACATTAAATGAAAAAGCGGGGAAGGGAATCGTCTTTTCAGCGCGTGCCTCCACATCAACAAACTTTAACACCGGTTTTTCATGGCAATAAAAAAGAACGGCATCGCTTAAATCGCTTTTCTTGCCGCTCTGATTTGTTACTGCAATTTTAAGATAGTAGGGAAGTAGTCTGTTGTGTACAAGGTTCGCTGGCAGCATAAACATACGCACAGAAGATGAACCACTGGTTTTTACTGTCTGGTCAACAATAATATTGCCGGAGGCGTTGTCGCAGATAGTATACTCCACTTCATTGATCGTGTCATCGTAACATGTGTACCGCACGATATTTTCCCGCGTAGCGTCTATCACGGAAAATTTTGAAATTATTGGTTTTGCCAATTTAACACCTCCTTATTTTACGCCATATATCTCACATGGAATAATCAAATCGTTGTTTGTTGTAATGGCCGTCTCACCAGAGCTTTGTGCGTCAAAAAATGTAATTTCAGTGCAATATTTATTATTCTTTTCATATGCTTTTACATAGAACGGACGGAAAGCGCTTTTTATACTTGTGTCAGAATTGTATGATACACTTGGAGTAGAATTGTCACCAGCGCTCAAATCATAAATAATACACAGCTTCGGCGTATTCATAGTGACGCAGTGATATTCTGCACCACTCCATTCACCTGCTACTGGTTTCGACACAATAACAGAAACTTTGCTCAAGTATTCGAGCACCCGTTTTGTTGCGGCACTCTCTGGATCAATCTCAACAACTTCTCTCTCTTTGTAGCCACGGAAGATAAAAATGTACTCTGAATAATCGCTGTCCGCTTCAAAAGTCAACTTATTCTCTTCGCCAACAGCAGAGTATGCATCTTTTGAATCGTTCTTCCATAGCAGCTGGAAAATCTGTCCAGCCTTTAACTTGTCCACAGTAATAGTATCAGTGGAGATTTTATCCCCAGAAACTTGCGTAAGGCTGTTATTTACAGAGGTGGAATCAAGCGCCACTTTACCATTTTTGTCAACGGATATGGCACCAATCAAGTTAAGCTTTGTCGCCTTGATTTTTACAGTATTTATACTCTGGTTTATCAAAGTGGCAATGTTTTTTCCGGTATAATCTGTCTTGGCCACCTTTGAATCAATGCTTTCAGTTGCTGTTTTGATGTGCTCTTCGAGTTTTTTATTTGCATTCAGTTCTGCAGCATCTGCATACTTTTGAGCTTCAGTTTTTGTGGCACACAGTATGATGGCATTCTCGTTTTTTGAAATTCTAGATTCTGTAAGCGAAATTCTTGTATTTAGTCCGCTCATGTCCTCATTGTATTTTTCAGTGGTTACGCGGGCTTCAATCTGCTGTTTTGTGCTTTCCAAATCAGAATTATATTCCGTTTTAAAGCTTACAAGGTCACCATCTATTTTACCAGCAGCATCCAGCGCCTCGTTTGCTTTTGTATCATCCGTGTATTTTAGCGCCACAGCCCAGTCAGTCCGACTGAAGCTTTCAGTTGTAGCACGTGCTGTCTGACATACAAGAACTTTATTGTCACCAGAACTATTTGCCCAGATATCACCACGGTTATATGGGGTAGCAGGTGTCGTAAAGAAAACACGTTTCAAACCATTTGCTGTATCGTCTTCAAGGCTTGCAGCTCTCAAAACTTTTAATAAATTCTTATCACTAAGTGCCTCCCATATAAAAGTGTCCGTCCACCTGTACGCATCATCAGCCTTCATGTCATAATAAAGGTCGCCAATGTGCACTCTCTTTGCATCATTCGTTACCCAATTTACTGTCGGAGCCGTATCAGTAGATGGTACACCACTGTAAAACCACAAACTAAGCTGTCCATCTATCTGGTCTTTTAGCGTTAAAAATTCACTGACGTCTGTGTATTTGATAATCGTATCAGCAAAATCTGTATCAATAAAAGTGGACAGCTGACTGCCAACCACGTTGACTTTGCTATCCACTGTTTTCATTGTACCAATATTATCGGGGGAACACACCAGCCGCTTCATATTGCCCTGTAATGCAGTCACAACAACACTCTGTCCAACCGTATAAATCTGGTCAGAAGTAATGTTGTATTGGCTTCCAAACACGGATATCGTGTATGTATTCCCATTCACCGCAGTTACCACGCCAGTCTGCGATTTGTCAAACTTTGCATCATTGAGCTTCTTTTCAATCGTGTCTACGATGACCTTACTCAACACGTCAATTGCATCTTGACTGTTTTGTGACATCTCGTCCCTCCTTTATAAATGTATACTCGATCTCAACCTACCCAACCCACCCTGAGCCAAGTATACTTCGTATTTATTTTTGCTTATTGCATTGTTTAACGTCTATTCAGTTCCTGTACAACCTTGTTTGGCAGACGATTTACCAACTCACGAGCCAGTGCATCGCTATCACCAACGGGATTGTTCACATTCACATCACCAATAGACAGGGAAATACCACCAGCGTCACGGCTTTGCACCATAGAAGCAGAACTATGTTTTGCCAATTGATCGCTGAACCATTTGTCTGGATTGCCGCCCATCTCAAACAGGCGAGAGGTAATATCAGCAGGGACAACACCATCGCCAGTCTCAAGATATGTATAACGTCCAGAAGCTGGCTTACGAACAATAAGTTCTGAACCTCTTTCGTCAACGTTTGCAAAATGATTCGTTTTAGAAGATTTAAGACCATTCGCGTGACGACCCAAAAAGAAACCAGCAAATCCTCCTAAAAGAGTACCAATCAATGCCCCTACAGGTCCACCTATTGCCATACCCGCAGCTGCGCCCAGACCAGCACCAGTAAGAGTTGTAGCAGTCGTTTTGACTGTTTTATCTTTATTGTTAGTATTGTCAGTAGTTTGGCTTTCATTGCTGGTTACGTCATTCTTTTTATCAGTTGCATCGGTGACTTTGTTCTCTTCTTTAGATACGACCTGTGTAGCGTTAATTGTGAGATTTGTTACGCTCTGTTGTTTTTTGGTATTATCAGCGGTTTCAGAAGTATTATCTGCAGTGTCCTTGGTGTTTTCAGCAGTCTTTTTACTCTTGCCGGAGATATCCTTGCACAGATTTACTATTGCGCCGATCGGGCTAATATCCCAGAAGAAAGAAGCGACCGACTTGACCGCTTTCTTGCCAAAGCCATCTTCTTTATTAGACCAGATTTTCTTCTGATTCTTCATGGCCTTTGTGCCGCCATATATACCAAGCGCTGCGGCACCGGCGATTGGAATCGCGGCAGGTCCAGCTGCAGCCAAGGCGCTTCCGGCTGTTGTAATAAGTTTGCCAGCACCGGCAACCAACTTTCCGCCGCCACTGACAAGAGCAGTTCCAACGTTACCAAGTCCACCAAGGATCGTTGAACCAATCTTGCTCTTACTAACAGCATTACCGATAGCCTTAAATCCATTTACAACAGTAGAAACGATGCCGCCGCCTTCGCCGGAACCGCTAAATAGGCTCTGAGCGCCAAGCTTGATTTTCTCCCAGATACCGCCAAATGTTTCAACAAGTCCGTTTCCAGAAGTTTTAATCTGGTTGATCATTGCATTGATAACATCATTTGCTCCAGTAGTTGCAGTATCTGTAAGCTGTTTTTTACCAGCATTGAATGCCTTTTTAGCGGCATCGAATGTATCTTTAAATGATTTATTTACATTTTCTGATTTTCCCTTACCGAAGAATCCTTTTATCGTATCCCACAGACCTTTTATGCCAAGATCTTTGTATTCACCAGTCTTAAGCATGGAATACAGGTTATTTAGTTTCGTGAGCGTATTTATCAGTGATTCAAGGTTTGCAATCAAATTCTGGACGCCGGTGATCGCGCTGCCGGTATTCAAACTTGCAATGATCTTATTGTGGTAGCTGTCCAGTGATCCCTCCATCTGAGATAGACTCATCTTCTGGATCTGTGCGGTATACTCAAGTTCCTTCTGGTAATCCTTCCAGCCCTTGCCGATATCATCCATGACTTCAGACAACTTGTCCTTGAACTCATTGTACTTCTTGATTTGGTCATCAATAGCTTTTTCGGCATCCTTGTTATTCCACTCGCGCTGCTTGTCAGCAAGATCTTCGCGTGCAGTACGCACATCTTCGGCATTTGCCTGCCACTCGTAGCCATTCTCAGTGTACACACGGGTCGTGCGCTGTTGCTGGGCGCGGGCGAGAGCGTCCTGTGCCTTGGAAAGTTCAATAGCACGCTCGGTGGCTTCGTTGTTTTCTTCCAGAGCTTCCTTCTGCTTATTCAGAGCCTCAATCCGCTTGTCGATGACTTTATTCATCACATCGCCCCAAATCTTGAGGTCGTTATTGGATTTGTCATTTGCGGACGAGAGGAGAGAGAGGAAAGAAGAAAGGATGTCTTTTGCATCGGATAGAGCAGATTTGAACTCCTCCACTACCTTTTCGACGCCATCCCAGTGCTTTTTCAGTTTTGTTGTGACCTGTGCGTCGGTCTCTTGAACTTCGAGAAGAGCCTTTTCCAAAGCGTCATCAAGTTCCTTTTGAACCTCGGCTTTTTGCTGGAGAACTTCGTCTTCCGATAGATCCTTGTTAGAATCAATGGCAGACATTTTCTTTGTATATTGTGCTAAGACTTTCTGATACGTTGCAGTCTTCTCTGCAAGCTTCACATATTCTTCATGGGTTGGTTCACGCACATCGTCAATCATTGCCTGAACTTGAATACCAATCGGACTACCTTCAAACTCTTTTGCAAACGCACTCAGTTTATCAACGTAGCTTTGGCGGAGTGCCTTTACATCGATTTTAGCGTTTCCGTCCTCATCATAAGTAAGTAGACTAGAGAATTCTTTAGGAAGTTCTTGCAGCTTCTGCATGGTGTCCTGTGTCAGCTGACCGGTAGTGTTCCACTCGTCCATCGCATCTTTTAGCGTGTTCCAATTGGCTTGATATTTATCCAACTCGGTATTTACACGCTCAAGATCAGTTCCAAGACCAACAAGATAATCACTAACAGAAATTTTGCCGCTTTCAATATTTGCCTTATCAGAACTTAACGAGTTTGCAAGCGCAGTAGCTGCCGCACCACCGGTTTTGTTTGCAGCTTTTATGCGCTTATCCAATTCATCAAGAGTCGCTTTCTTAAACGCCTCAGTGTTAAGATTGATGTTTCCGTTTTTATCGACGAGATTATCCATCAAATCCTTGTTATCACCAAAGAATTTGCTCAGTTGCAAAATAGACTCTATCTTGCTTTCTGTTGCATCAAGATCGCCAACACCGAATTGACTATTCTTGATCTTTTGTTGAATATCATACAGCCCAGAAAAAGCGGATTTTATAGCATCCGTCTTTTCCTTGGCCTCGTCCATCGCAGTGCCGTAGCCTTTGATGGCATCAGTCAGTTGCTCAAAGGAGATGGTTGTTGTATCTACATTCTGATCAAGGTAAGTTCATTAACAGCTTGCTCAATTGCAGTTACTTCAGCTTCAGTGTATTGAGCGGCAATCAAATCTGCGTAACGGTCATTATTGATCTGCAACTTTCCATCGACAACATCAAGGCAAGCAAGATACTCATCACTCATAGATAATAAGCCTTGAAGCGCATCTGTACTCATATAACCATACTTGTTATATTCGTCCATAGCGGTTGTACAAGCCTTATATGCAGACTGGATCTCGTCGATTTTCTTAGAGATTGTATCCATCTGCTGTGCTGCTGCAGCGATGCCATTCTGAGAACTCTCAATGCCACCAAACAAACCATTCTCTTCGCCAGCTTCTGCAACACCCTGAATGGTTGTGTCATATTTGTTCGCGGCGGCAGTTAGCGTATCGAGTGCCTGAGCCTGTTCATCAGTTAGCTGTACGCCAGCCTGAGATAGACCAACAACATCAGAAACCGTCATTTCGCCAGAATTTTTACCAAGAGAATCAGCAAGAGTCTCAAACGCACTCTTGATGTGGTCTACATAACGAACCGGAGCAGAACTATTTCCGTCAGATTCACCAGAAGAACCATTCTCCAAATCATTATAAAGCTGGTTGTAAACCGTTTCGATATTATCTTTGCCCTCTTGAGCCACAGCTTGAGCATCGTGCATGGATTTGCCAACATAACGGCTCAAATTGCCATTATCATCAACAGGAGTCAAGTCAGCATCAGGCCCATACAGGTCAATCAAGTCATTCTTGATATCTTCATTACTGTCTCCAGACAGAGCCAATATATCAGCGGCACTATATACGCCACCATTTTGGTTCTTGCCGTCAGCGACACCGGCAATCATACCCTTGACGCGCATCATCACGCCATTGATATCTTCATCCAAGCCGGTGGCATCTAACTCCATTAGCTTATCAATATCGAGTTTTCCATTTTCGTCATAGCACTGTTCAACGATGGTGTCAATATAGTTCCACAGCTGGTCTTCTGTCAAAGGAACAAGACCACTATCTGTCTGAAGCATCGGAGTAAACGCAAACGGATGCTCGGTGCCATCTTCATCGGAAATGGTATCCCAAGAGCCAAGAACAGTAGAATAACTACCCTTCTCAATCGTACCAGGGAAGATACTATTCTGTTCGTCTACAAAATCCTTGTATTTAGCAAGGTTTTCTTCCGTCCAGTCAATCTTGTCACGGTGGAAGTTATCAATATTGCCATACTTGCCGTAACCCTGAGAATTCCATTCCTCTTCGGTTTTCTGTGCTTCCTTTACGGCATCCTGATATTCCTTTGTGGCTTTGATTTTTGCATCAATTTCGGAAGTAGCTTGAGTGGGCTTTTTTGCTTCGTTTGAACTCCACTCTGCAAAATCGCTCTTGAACTGATTCTGCTTCAACGCAGAAATAGAACCAGTATAAGAATCAACATCATCCTTTAGTGCGTTACGCTCGTCCATTAAGAACTGGTAAAGAGCATGATACTTCCCGTTTACTGCACGTTCTTCGTCGGTAGTGTTATCGATGATATATTCAATTGCCTTCCCAAGATTATTATAATAATCAACAATAGAGTCGGCATCGTTTATATTGTCTGCTCCGTACCCACCAGCCCAGTTAAAAATGTCAATACCAGCGTCCTTAATCTGATCACCCATTTGCATTTCAGCATTAGACCAGAATGTACCAATCCAATGTGAACGATTGTTTTTCTTAGCGGTCTGAACTAGCTTTGTGCCTTGTGCATCTTTTGACTGAACTAATTCCTTTTGAGAGGCTTTTAACTGTTCACTTGTAATATCTTTTAAAATAGCAAGCTGTTCTTGATACTTACCGTTTTGAAGATCGATACCGCCAAGTTTGTCCTCATCCAGAGTTCCTTGCTCCTTGGCAAGGTCAAGAATCTCTGCCTGAATATCTTTTGCTTGGTCAAAGTCCTCGGTGTCCCAACCAGACTTGTCGCCAAGTTCTTCATAAGCACTGACCAAATCTTTTAAAGAGGAAGTGGTGCTCTGCGCAGCGTCAGCCGCTTCCTTAGATTTCGTTGCATTTGTCTCAATAGACTGTGCTGCTTCTGAGATTTTTTTCACAATCAAAGAAGCGGCTAAAGCTAGTCCAGTGCTTAGTGCCATATTTAATAACAGAACACGAGCACGAGTGTACAAAGTTGCGAGTCCAAAAGCCTCGGTTGCATCTTCACTTCTTGAAAGATATTTGATATAATCATTAAAAGAAGTTCCACTGCCACGAATTGCTTCGTCAAGATTCTGGAAATCTTCAAATCCAGTAGTAACAACACTAAATAGTTTTTTAGCTTTTCCAAAAGCCTTGCCAGCAGAAGTGGCCCAATCTTCTAACCCACCGGACATACTTCCGTCTTTTTCGACGGAGAAGCCAGTCATGAAAGATAATATCTGATTTTTGAGGAGAAAGAAAAATCATGGGTAAGACGATTATGATTTGTCCACATTGCGGGCGATTAGCTTGGTTGCCAAATGTTGTTTGTGTTCATTGTTCTTGTTTAATGACGAATTATAGACGATGGATTGCGGCTGACGATACAGGAAAAGCGAAAATCCTTTCAGAAATCAATCAACCAAAAGAATATAAACCTATGTATGGTCCAGGAAACCACCCTGAACGAATCGAAGAAGCGGAAAAAACTGATGCCAAGATTCGTAGATATCTGGAAAAAGAGAAAGAACAAGCTGAAATTGAAGCAGCAAAACCTAAGTATGTTCCCAAATGCCCTACTTGTGGATCACCAAACCTATCCAAGATTGGTGCAGGTTCCAAGTTGCTCGATGTGGCATTCTGGGGCTTTGCCAGTGGAAAAGTGAAGAAAACGTTTCACTGCAATAATTGCGGATATGAATGGTAAGAAGTGGCTAACTCAACAGGCATAAATAAAACACCCGGAGGTGCGTAACTTCCGGGTGTTTTTTCATTTGGGTATAATAAAAGCTCCTCACCAGAGCGGTAAGGAGCTGATTTTTTACAAAAACGGGTTATCTTAGCCACTTACTCGTTCGATCATCAACTCTCGTATCAGACTTCCAGAAATGGCCACTGGAGTCCACCAGCGCCTCGTGACTACAATCCCGTCTAATATATTATATCAAATCTATAGAAAATGTCAACACTTATTTTTAGAAAAGTTAAGAAAGAATCTTGAAACCATATTTCATCTTTTCTACGCCATTTTTCCCGCAATATAATTTTGATCTGACATTCTCCGATAGGCTTTGATTCTTTGGTTTGAGGTTGGCAGCATACCTTGCTAATGTGTTTGGGATGAAATCTGCCAATTGCAGTCCGGCGTAATTGTCGGATTTCTGTACAAACTTTATCTCACGCAAGTGATTTTGAATCGTAGCAGGAGAGTAGTACATCGTTCCAAGAGCTTTTAATTCATACATTCTTTGTTGAATTTTCATGTTTTGCTCTGGTTGCATAGCCTCATAACAGATATCACCGGTTGATTTTGTATCGCTAAGGAACTGGCAATAATGTTCAATCATTAACTGGATCGCAATCGTGAACTGATTGTTCAAATGTTGTTCACCATAACTGTCGAATAATGCTTTCTTATCAAGACAAACACCCAAAGTCACTACTGGAGACAATCTAAATATTTTTGACATCTCGTTATAAAGAGTCAAGACATTGCTTTTCTTTGTGAAAATTTTGTTATAAGATGGAATTTCATTAAGATGATAGCGATTTGACCACGAAGAAGCAAAACTAACATCTTTTTCATGAAGTATATAAGATGATGCATTTGCATCTCCAGCCCATAATAAATTTTTAAGATCTATCAGTGACTTCTCAATCGCAGTATAATCCTCATTCTTTATAATAAGACCACCAATTACAAAATATCGTTGCTCATCTGATTTCTTTGTTTCACTCTCATCCATATACATCATATATGTAGACACAGGCATCACACCTTTACATTTTTCTATAAGTCTACCACATACGACATTATTTAGCAAGAGGATTTAAAACGCCCGGCCTCCCAGTAGTAGGGAAGTCAGGCTTTGTTTTATGATGATACCTTACTTCAAAAGTTCAGCGATATCTTCAACAGTCATGCCATTGGCCAGTGCATTGGCAACAATATCTTCTGCCTTTTTGCGGTTCAGCTCCGCTGCAATCTTTTCGTCGGCATCAGCCTTTTTCTTTTCGAGCTTCATAATCTCTTTATTGAGCTTTTTCAACTCTGCATCTTTTGCTTTTCTTTCAGCATTCAGTGCGGCAATATTCGAGCCGATAGATGCGATTTCTTCAGCGATAGATTTCGCTGCGGCATTTTTCTCAGCGATCTGCGCTGCGTAATCAACACCGTCAAGAACCTTTGTTTTGTTCTTGCTTCCTTTAGGTCTAGCCATAATAAAATGCCTCCGTATATTTTGGATACGCGATTGTACTTCTATTATAGCCAGAAAATCATATATAGTCAACAAAAATTTTCTCTTATTTATTTCACGCCAGAGAACAGCGTGTCTCCTCATTCCACCTACTTCTTTAAGTCGTCTGATTACGTCTGAGGTGGACTTCTGAACTTTCGTCCAGAACTGACTATCCTTCCAGTGGTTGCTCACTGACCCTTTTTAGTCGATGAACCCTCCACCCTCCTACATTATATAATAGGGAGTGGATCGGCTGCTGACCGCCCATTGTAAACGCTACTTAGCACTCAATTATTACCATATTTTAACAATACGATAAAACCGAGCTTTTATCTCAGCATATAGCATCCATATCCTTGTTTCTATCTTTCGATTCCTACATTATATAAATATAACAATAGGCGATATGGCTCTTAGGGTTTCCCAGCACTCTAGGGGCTATTTTATTTTTACATGGTGCTGCATCCTATATTTTTATACGCAACAAATATAAGAGGGCATATTAACTTTACCCGCACCATTCTTGAGCTTTCCGCTCATCTGCATTACGGACAACACGCCAGAGATGGCAGCTGTAATGGCCGGAATAGAACCTGCAAGGTTGACCGTTCCGTCTGCTGCATCAACAATCTTTGTTGCAAGAGTAACAAAGAATTTGATGAGGTCACTGCTCATAACGTCGTTTGAGAATTTCTCAAAGCTGGCGTTAAGCTGCTTTAAGCGACCCTCAATTGAATCCATCATGCGCTCTTGTTCAGTCATTGCTGAATTAGAGCTGTTAGCGGCATCTTCCATTGATTTTTCAGCAATGGAGAATTGCTCGATCACGGAAAGTACCGCATTCGAGTTCCTTTTGCCGCCAAGCATCTCTGTGACGTTAGCTTTACTAACATCAGTAAGTTTATCCCATACGGCAGAAATCTCTTTCAGGATCTGATATGTACTCTTAAATTCTGTACCGGCGGCATCCTTCATAATGTCAACGCCAGTCAGAGACTTCAATTCGCTTCGAAGTTCCGAAACAGAACCTGCCATGTCATCAACTGAAACGCCAAATGCTTCTGCATCAGTCTTACTGGCTCGCAGATACATTGAAATTGTTTTTAAAGTTGTGCCTACGGTATCCGGGTCCTGAAGTACAGAGTTTGCCGCACTAATCAACGAAACTGATTCTTCAAACGAATTGCCTGCGGCTGACAATGCGCTTGCCGATCTGACAAGTGCTTCCGCAATGCCACTTTCGGAGATTGGTTCGTTATTACCAACCGAGTTAAGAACATTAACGACATGCTCTACTTCGTCAGCTTCCATTCTAAAGCCCTTTAGTATAGAGACTAGATAAGAAGCAGCATCAGATGCACTATCAATGCCATCACCAATGTTGCTTAAAACAGTAGACCACTTTGCAAGCTCTTGTGATTCATCCAGTGTATAACCTAAACGAGACCATTCTGCTGTACTGTCAATAACATCAGAAATGGAAGCACCAAGCTCACGCGCTTGACTTGAAGCAGACGACAAGAAACTAGAGTATGCCGATTCAGTTTCATTTGTAACTTTCTTCAAGTTAGTCATGGACGTATCAATATCTACGACATTATTATAAACCTCTCGCAGACCCTGCTTAACCATAGCAACGCCATACATTGCAACGGCAGTCTGGAAGTGTTCCTTAAATAGACGAGACAGCTTTTGACTTAAAGTTTCAGTTGTCGCACCACATCTGTTGGCTTCGACCTCAAGGCTTGATAGTCTTGCGCTGAGTTCGGTCACATCGCCTTCACAACCAGATGCTGCCGATTTTATGCCATTTATGCTATCAATCAAGAAAGAATATTTGCTTTTATTTGAAATCGAGTTTTCTAACTTTGTTGCGCGTTCGTAGACACTTTTGAATTTTGTCATGTCAACATTGGCTTGCTTTAAATCTCTAAAATCAAACCCAAGCTCTTTCAGATGTTGACTCGTAGAAACGAGCGTTCCATCAAGTGCTTTACAATTTTTATCAAAGTCTTTAACAGCCTTGCTCGGATCTGTATTTTCAATAAGAGATAACTGTTCTCGAAGCTCTTTTATTTTGCCAGATGTATTACCAGTGCCGTCTTCACCATATAAATAAGTTTGAATATTGGAATTTTTATAATTGGAGTTATTCTTGGCATAATTCTCAAGAGCCTGAATTTGCTTTCTACGATTTTCATAAATAGATTCTTGCTGCTTTAGGGTGCGTTTTAAGTCATCTTCGGTTGCTTTTTGCTGTTTTTTTAGCTCTTGAGTTGCATTATCTGTGCCATTCAATGTTTTCCTGCTTGCCTTGAATTGCGCATCGGAATCCATGTTTGTTAGCTGTAATTTTTGTTTTTCAGAAAGAACATTTTTTATATTCTTATATAGTTCTTTCATCTGAGTATTTGTTTTAGTCAGCTCATCATTTACAGCTTTAAGTTCTGATTCTTTCTTACCATTTGCAGTTAATGCGGCTGAATCGACCAGAAGTTTTGCTCGTTTCTGTTCAAGCTGATAAAGTTTTTGAAATTCATCATCTGACGAATTTGCTTTAGCGCTATTTTTTACGCTCCCAGTGTTGACCTTAACCGTCTGCTTGGCCGCAGAAGCCATAGCTTTCTTTAACTGTGCGGTTACTTTGCTCTGGTCAATCTTGACATCAAGCGTTACCTTCGGAGTGATGATTTTTCCGCTTGAAATCATACTACGCAAAGCGGTATTGATGTTCTTTGCGGTCTCATTCTGATTCAACCCAAAGGCCAGCTTAATCGGACTATTTTTATATTTTTCTTTGACGGACTCGAATTGCTTATCGAGTTCTGCTTTACTCGTATCAAGAACGACCTTGACCTTTATGGCCGTTACAGAGGAAGTATCAGCACTACTTACGGTGTTTGTGTTATCCGCCATACCGTTGGTCACCTCTCTTTTCCATTTTCAACATTCCTTTCAAAACAAAAAAGAGAAGCGGCCAGCTCCTTAAAGCCAGCCCTCCTCTCATTGAATTTTATTCCAAATAAATTCTCATAAAAGATGGCTTTTACAATCCATGTAAAGCCGTCTTAACAATCATTGCCGCCTCGACTTGCGCAGGAGCAATAAACGGACGTGCAGGGCGATATTCTTTCTGTCCACCAGACCGAAGATAATAACTCAGATCCATCCAAAGACCATTCTCAATCCAGTTCGCAAACATAGTTCCACCAACAGCCGCATTCTCACGTTCATCAAATAAAACATTCGCTCCACCATTCTCATTCCAAACAAGTGGAGAATTACCATGATGATATTCCCTATATAACAAAGTATCTGATGCTCTTTGAGAATCAAAATTCTTTCTGCCAAGAAAATAAGACGGTTGCGGTTTTGCGATGTCTTTCACAATCATCGTAACAGTGTTTCCATCACGAGTTACACTACTTACAATATTATTTGCATCTTCGATTCCAGCAGAACGGGCTGATTGTGACTGAATATTTTTCTTCGCACTTGCTTGAAGAACTGTTTCGATTTGCGGAGCTACGTCCTGCATAATTTGCTCCACACCATCCGCCACATCACTCAATAGGTCATCGAAGTTTGTGTATGACTGTTTCATTCACTCCACCTCAAATCTCAAACTGATCCTTTGCGGATTGAATCTTTGTCGTGTCCTTTTTGATGTAATACTTATTGGTCACATCCGTACCTGCATGGTTGAGTAGGGAAGAGACATCCTCCAAACTCATACCTGCATTCTTCAGCAGGGTAGCACCACTGTGCCGGAAATCATGCGGGTGCAGCGTAGGCTCATCAATCATCTCACCAATCTTTTTACACCAGTCACCGGCAGTGCTTGATGTAATCGGCATCCATGAGCCATTGATTTTTGTGCCAACAAACACATAGCCGCCATCCTCGATGTCATGTTCAGTGCGGTACTCTTTCAACTCCTTCAGAAGCTCAGAAACTTCCTTACTGAACATTAAGTCAACGATTTTACCCTCTTTTTCCAGAACATCATGCACCATACGGTTCTCATAGTCGATAGACTTCCAGAGCGTATTCCGCACAGCATTGACACGAGCCATCGTGGATGCTCCCGATATGGAATTAAGTTCTGCAACGCTCACAAAAGAGAAGACAAAGACTTTAATTTTGTATTTGATATCTGCACTTGAACAATTAGAGTAAATAGGTTTTATGGGTGGGTGGGAGGAATAAATCATATGAAACGAAACATCACAATAAATCAGACTTGCAATTGTAATGGTGATAACTGTACTCAAATTGGAATCATTCGCAACGATGAAGTATATGTCATGCAAACAAGTTCTCCGAAAAGAGAAGGCCCAGCGGAATTTACATGCAGTATGCCTGAGCCAAAACCTCATTTGAAGGATTTCCTTTATAAAATTGTAGAAAAACTAAATAGTCTTATTGGATGGATTATAGATACGTTTAACGATATTTGATTAAGGTGATTGTATGAAAGCGCATATTCGAAAAGAAAACAACTTCATTAAACCTTGGTGAAGGAACGCTATTCACAAAGAAGGATAGCGAATATCATAAGGTCTGCGACACAGTAGAATGTGATGAGACGCATATAGACGATGATGTTATCAAGGTTGCTTTGTCTGAAGAAAATATGATTATTGGGTCGAACTTTTTTAATACACCGTTTGTGTTCACAGATTGATGTGGAATGCTATGATTATGATTATTCAACACAAAGGAACTCCAAAGAAAAAGAGATGCGCTGCAAAATTTTCGTGCCAATGCGGATGTATATTTTGGGCTGATGACAAAGATATTAAATTTCCGAGTTATTCCGTTATACGAGAATACGCACCAGGCGTAAAACTAGCAAAATGTCCAGAATGCGGAGAACAAGTCGTTTCTTGTTTTCCAGCAGTTCCAAGAGAAAAGATTTTTGTGGATTGAGGTGTACGATGGCTGTACGAATTGAAGTTCATGGTAAAGAAAGAGAAAAAATAAAATACTCAGTAGAGTTTAGATGCTCTAGCTGCGGTTGCGAGTTTTGGGTGGATGCAGATTCTCTTGGAGAGTTCAAGCCAGCTAATTATTGTGATTTAAAGTATAACTGCCCTGAATGTGGTTCTAGTTCTTATCCGGTTGATATTATGGAAAACAGCCGTATCTTTAGTGAGCACGAGTGGGAACCTGTGTTTTGGCAGATTATCGAATCTCCGTTTCATCGGTATTGCAGAATTTGCGATAAAGAAAAATAATATGCCAAAGCAAGCTTATTTTTAAGAATGTATGTTTTAAAGTGTGGTGAACGTAATGGAAGTTTGGGAACTAAATCTTCTGCATGATGGGGATATAGAACGAATATGTATGTGCTCTGATGAACAACCATTATTCGAAATGGCAGTCGATAGGGCATTTGATTTATTTGCAAAAATAAATGAGTGGCCTCTCAAACAAGAAAATTGTCATGCTTCCGTAAGTGTAAACGACAAGCTTCATTCTATTTTAGTGAAGATTAGCACACAAGACGATAATACAGTTGAACTCTGGGAGTATAAATGGGAATGTATTTATAAAGAACCTCATGAAGACAAAGCTAGTAACACATTACTTCGGGAAGTTGTTTCTCGTGTACGAGACATTCCAAAACTATTTTATGATTGGGCAGAGAATTTCTGCTGGAAAGCGAGAAAAAATGGCTATTTGCAGTAAATGTCTACATAAAGAAGTATGCGCTTATAGGAAGCAGCCCAGAGATTGTTGCACTGAATCTTGCAAAAATTTCCTTGGCTGGGTCAAGGTCATGGATGAGCGTCCGATTCTTTTAAAAGATAACCTTGTAATAAGCGATTATGGTAATTCATTTATCGGATATTACGATTACAATAAGCGAGATCGAGAACACTTTTACGATGTAAACGCACTTGAAAAAATTTATGAATGCCCATCCTATTGGCTGAAAGGACTTGAATTGCATGAGCAAGAAAAAATCGCTAACAACGAGTACAAACAACGATTGGTGGCTCGAAAAGAAGAATAACATATTAAGAACTAGACTTTTATGAGGTGGTGAGAGCTTGACTAAGCAAATAGGCTATTATAAATCTGACTGGTATATTATGGGCATTGACGGAAAATATAATAACGCCTGTATCTCACATACAAAATCGCAGCTTCGATATACAGTTCCAAGGTCGCCCGAATGGACCATCAATGGATTGGGGTTTGCTTACCTTAGAGAACATGGATTTGAAGATTATCCCGAACTCTATGGCATCGTATTCTATGATATGGAGTGGTGGCGACGAAAACGCTATCCGGGTGACTTTTATGTAGAGATACCAATTTGCGATTCGTGTGCGGATGCCTTTCATTTAAAATGGCGTTGTAAGGAATTTCGTGTACATCAGTGGTCTAACTTGAGGAAAGAAACAAAGTGGGTGAAAGGTAGAAGTAACTACACTATTTGTGAACTCGCCCATAAATTACCACATGAAGAGTTTATTGAGTATTTGAAAGATAATGGCATCTATATTATAAATGAAAGTGGTGTTGAACTTGGATGGTAATAACGAAAAACTAACTCTTGGAGAAAAGATCTTGTTTTTGACAGTCGGTGGACTCATTACTCTTATTGTTGGATATTTTGTATGGGCGATTGGCGACGGTATCTATCGTCATTATAATCCGATTGAGTGGACTGCCGCTATTGAGGAACTGGAACCGGGCATCTACGGATATACATCTACTATGGTATCTAATGTTCCAGCAGAAAATTACGAGATGCTTACGGTTCTTTGCAATGGCACTTATATGAATATCAAAGGACATATAGAAATTGTATATGATAGCAACGCTCCATATATCGAATATAAGTCAACCAATACTGTTAACGCCGACTCTGTAATAGTTCATGTTCAAAAAGGACAGATTAAAAATAATGGAGTTAGTACAGTAACGAGGTGATTCTTATGGAAGAATTAGGGTTTTATAAAGGATGGCATATATGAAATTACTTTTACAGTTTAACGGTGGCTTTACTGGTTTTTATAGTAAGTTTCTATTGATTGATACCGATTCACACAAGATGGTAAAAACGGATGGTATTATGAAGGATGACTTGACCAGTATAAAATATATTTGGGATTATCTTGAAAATGAAAAGATTCCAGATATTGATGACTTCGATAAATTACTTTGTCAGGATTTTGATTATGATATATCCATACTTGAATGTTTTCTGCCAACTGCTCAAGTGATTACGAATACTTCTATTGTGATTATGGACGACATCAATTATGATGTTTATCTATCATCTGAAAACGTTCCGTACAGAAAGTTCAGATTGAATTCTTCATCATATCTTGAAAATGACGCTCTCAGCGCAAAGCTTAGGAAACTATTTCAGACATTTTTATAAAACTTGGATTTTAATAAAGGAGGTTCACAATGATTATTGATTGTAAATCTATTGCACAAGATATCAAAGATAAAATCAAAAATATTATCGCAGAAGCCGACTACGCTCCTGTTTTACTTATTTATCAAATAGGGGATAGCCCTGCATCTAATGCTTATATTCGCGGCAAGCTGCGAGATTGTGAAGAGGTTAGAATTAAAGCAAAATATATCAAGTTACCAGAGAAAACGACTGAAGATGAATTAAATAAAATGATATTGCAGAATCGTATTTATGAAGAAGCAGATGGCATCATTGTTCAGTTGCCACTGCCAAAATATATCAATCCTAAGAATATCATTATTCCAGACGAACTTGACGTTGATGGTTTTAATACTACATCTCCATTTCAGCCGTGCACTCCGCTGGGTGTTATAAAGATTTTTGATTCCATCGGTTACGATCTGGATGGCAAGAATGTGCTCGTGTGCGGTCAGTCTGATATCGTGGGTCGTCCGTTGGTCGATATGCTGATTAAACGGCACTGTAATGTGATCTCTGTTAATAGTACAGGTTCCGCCATGAAAGCCACCGCTTTTGGATTTGGAATGGTTAATGTTGTCATCTCTGCTGTAGGCAAACGCAACTTTATCATACCAAGAGAATTAGATCAAGTTGATGTCTGTATCGATGTTGGTATCAACTACGACGAAAACGGTAAGCAACATGGTGACTGCTCTGATGATGTCTATAAGATGAAAGATATCAAGGTGACTCCGCGTATCGGTGGCGTTGGTCTCATGACTCGTGCGATACTGCTTTATAATGTATGCGTTGCAAAGTACGGGGAAGAGAAGATGGAGGAAGTGATTGGATGAATGAAGTCCCAATTTGGGAAAAGACAACCCTGACAATCGAGGAAGCAGCGGCGTATTCTAATATCGGCCAATGCAAAATACGTGAACTTCTCCAAGATAGAAATTGCCCGTTTATAATGTTTGTTGGTAAAAAGCAACTTGTTAAACGAAAAGCATTTGAAAGATACATAGAACAAACATATTCCATTTGAATGTATGGCTCTGATGTGATATAATCAAATTGTCACATCGGAGCTCTTTATTTAACGTAAGGAGCTTATTATGGAAAGAAGAAAAGATAATAAAGGACGTGTTTTGAAAGAGGGTGAGTCGCAACGCAAAGATGGTCTATACCAGTATCGTTGGACAGATAAGTTTGGAAAGCGCCGCACTATTTATTCTGGCGACTTGAAAGAATTAAGAGTAAGGATTGAAAATTTAACAGAGTCTGAAATACAAGGAATCGACCCAATAGCAAACTCAATGACGGTGAAAGAGCTCGTAAAAAAATATTCCGATCTTCACAAGCCGTCTTTAAAGGAGACAACAACAAAGAATATAGACACTTTTATGAAAATACTTTCTGGGTGTACTTTTGCCAATAAAACAATCGCATCAATAACACCGACAGAAGCAAAAGTGTTCATGAAAGAACTGTATGATAAGGGGTACTGTTATGGTACAATAAATAACTATAAAGGAATACTACGACCGGCTTTTGAACTTGCCTGCGATGATAAAATTTTGTCAAGGAATCCTTTTGGCTTTCAACTGTCAAAAGTTGTGCCAAAAGAAAACAAGACAAAAACTATTCTGTCGAATGAACAATTTTCAAGCCTTGTTGATTTCTGCAAAAAAGATATCTATCTCAGTCAGCACGTTGATGAACTTATAATTTTATATGAGACCGGACTTCGTGTTAGTGAGTTTTGTGGATTAACCGTAAGTGACATTGATTTAGAGCAGGGAATTGTAAATGTGAACCACCAGCTTGTATACCTTCATGGAGAGTTCTCAATCCAATCTCCAAAAACAAAAAGTGGTGTACGCATCATACCAATGTCGCGAAAAGCCAGAGAAGCATTTTCACACATTATAAGTACAAGACCACAGCTGGATGAAGAGCCGAGCGTAAGTGGATATAGTGGTTTTCTACAAGTCAGTTACAAAAACAGCCCTCGTTCAGCAGTTAGTGTTGAATCAAATGTGCGACAAGCTATACAGAGGTACAATAAGGTTAATCCGCAAGAGCAACTGCCAACCGCAATCACACCTCATACTTTAAGGCATATGTTCTGCACCAGAATGGTAGAGTCTGGAATGAACATTAAAGCCGTCCAGTATGTGATGGGGCACAGTAAAGTCAATATGACATTAGATGTTTATAGTCATGTGGATGCTGAAAAAGTAGTTGCGGAATTCCGAAAGATGATTCAGTAATTTTATATACTTTATAAGAATGAATTGTCAACTTCCTATAAATTGGACGATTTTTACTACACCAGTTACTACACCACTTTTTCAAATCTGGTATGATATAATATAACGGAATATAAACTAGACGAGCGTGCAATAAAGAGCGGTAGAAAAGCAAGAAGAAGAAAAATAACGAATTATCGTTACGAATACAAAAACAAACAATAACTCGAGCGAAAATATGTGCAAAGTGTAAAAATTACAAAAAAATTACAAAACCCTATTGCAAAATGGTTTCAAAAGAGTTACAATATGGTTACAGCAAGGGCAAAGCCCCAAGGCTGTGTGTGAAATCTTTTTCTTCTTGTTTTTGGGATACTGGGCGCGGGTCCTCCTCCTCCGGCTGTTCTCCTTCACAGCTATGACCCATGCGCCGCACAGGCAGTGTCCCGCTTCGTGTGCAAAAGGGCTCGTCCGGTGTTTCGGACGAGCTTTTTTGCATTCTGCAAGCCCTGTTTTGCCTGCAAAAGTGATACTTCAAAAATCAAAGTATGACCAATGCCCGAAAACGCTTGGCAATTTGTCTGTTTTTCCGCAAAGGACAATTATAAAGTTTGGCGCGGCAGGGGTTTGTATTCTTGCGGGCTTTGTGGTAAAGTATATACAATCAATTTATAAGCAGCAAACATGAATGATTTTGATGCTGATTGTATCGGATGCGTTAAGGTGTATCTGAAAACAAAGAAAATGACGAATATTTCGCAAGCACAAGCGGGATTTAAGGCAAATAGCCGCAGGAATCCTTTGTGGATTTCAAGGCTGTTTAACGCAAAATCCAGCTGTGCTTGTAGAAATAGACTAAATTTTCGACTTTTCAGATACACCCTAGCAGATCTTATCGCCGCCGGAGATCTGGATGCCGCGCAGCCGCTCGTCACAGATGGCGTACAGGCGCTGCCAGCAGTTGGCGGCGCTGTCCAGCTCGTCCAGCCCTGCCACTGCGACGCTCAGGGTAAAGGGCACTCGCTTCATCATGCCCATGGAGGTGATGCACTCGTGGGGCATATCGGCGTAGATGTTCCGCATCTGCTCGGCCAGCTGGCCGCCGTCCATATCCAGACAGCCCACCACAAAGGTGGTACCGGTCAGGCGGCAGACGATCTGACTGCCCGGGATGTCGAAATACTTTTTCCACTGGTTTGCCACAAAGCAGATCAGCTGATCCATGACCGGCTGACCGTAGGTGTCCCGCAGCTGTGCGCCGTGATCCAGCGATATCAGCGCCACAGCGGCCTTGCGCCCCTGCTCTGCCCAGCGGTCCAGCTCGGCGGCGATCACGGTCTCAAGGTAGCGGCGGTTGTACACGCCGGAAAGAAAATCGTGGTTCAGGTCCTCGCGGCACAGTTCCCGCTCGCGGGCGCTCATGCGCTCCTCCGGCAGCAGGTTGCCTGCCAGCGGGGCAGACATGGTGATCTGCCACAGCTTGCCGTCTGCCCGCACCGTGCGGTGCAGTACGCAGCTTACCCGGCCGTTGCACAGGGCATAACTCACCTGTAAGCCCTCGTCCTGCCAGCCGGTGTCCTGTGGCAGCTCGTCCAGCAATACCGTTTCAAACGCAGTCTGTGCGCCCTCGGCAAAGGCGCGCAGATCCTGCTCTGTCCATTCTCTGTCCATCTGTAATTTCCCCATCATCAGTACGCGCCGCCGCTTCCGACGGGCGAAATTCCAATTTCCCCACAAATCCGGGAACTTACGGCTATTATACCATCGAAATACAGGCTTTTCCAGCAAAACGCACAAATTTTTACGGCAGATTTTACAATTTCGTCAGATTGCTAATTCTTTCACGTTTTGAACGTCTGCATTGCAGCGGCAGTATACGGCGCACTCGGCTTCGATCTGTGCGGCAAGGGCTTTGGAGTCAAAACCGGCCTTGGCGCGCCATGCCCAGTTGCCGCCCAGCTTGCCCGGGGTGTTCAGGTGCGCCTCGGCACCCAGACCCAGCCAGTCGTACATGGGAATGATGGCTCTGTCCGCCACCGAGCCCAGCGCCGCCCGCAGCAGCGCAGTGCGCGCGGCGGCAGTCTTTACCGCTGCCACCTCCTTGGCGGTGGGCTTGCAGGAGGTCAGGTGCAGATAGGCTGCGGCGGTGGCCTTTTCCTTTTCGGAAGCGCCGTTCTCCCACCAGTCGGTCAGGGTGGTGTTGTCGTGGGTGCCGGGGTAGACCACGCCGTTCTTAACGTGGTTATGGGGCAGATACTCGTTGTCCCCGCCGCCGAAGGCAAACTGCAGCACCTTCATGCCCGGGAAGGTACTGTCGGCCAGCAGCTTACGCACGCTGGGGAACAGTTCGCCCAAGTCCTCGGCAATGATGGGCAGCTTGCCCAGTGCGGCCTCCAGTGCATCGAACAGCTCCATGCCGGGGCCGTTCTCCCACTTGCCGGTGCGGGCGGTGGTGCTGGTGGCCGGGATGGCCCAATAGGTGTCGAAGCCGCGGAAGTGGTCGATGCGCAGCAGGTCGTAGATGCCCAGTGCGTGGCGCACCCGCTGGATCCACCATGCGTAGCCGGTCTTTTTGTGGTACGCCCAGTCGTACAGGGGGTTGCCCCACAGCTGGCCGTCTGCGGAGAAATAGTCCGGCGGGCAGCCCGCCACCCGGGCAAAGCGGCCGTCGGCGTCCAGCTCAAACAGCTTGCCGCCCACCCATGCGTCCACCGAGTCGGCAGAGACGTAGATGGGGATATCGCCCAAGATCTGCACGCCCTTCTCGTTGGCGTAGGTCTTGACGGCCTGCCACTGGACGCTGAACTTATACTGCACAAACTTCCAGAAGCCGATCTCCTCTTCGTTTGCGGCGGCAAAGGCAGCCAGTGCAGCCTTGTCGCGGCGGCGGTAGGGGGCGTCCCACTCCACCCAGTTCTTCATCTTGTTGGCTACCTTCAGCGCCATGTACAGGGCGTAGTCCTCCAGCCAGTCCTCGTTGGCAAGGGTAAAGGCGTAGTAGTCGTCGGGGTAGTAGTAGGCACAGCCGTGCAGCCCGGCGCACTGGCTGCGCCATGCGGCGTAGGCCTTGCGCAGCACCGCAAAGCGGCTGACGTACAAGGTGCCATAGTCCACTTCCAGCGGGTTTTTGCCCCAGCTTTCCGCCTTGAGATCTGCGGCGGTCAGCAGGCCCTCTTTTTCCAGTGCTTCCAAGTCCACAAAATAGGGGTTGCCCGCAAAGGCAGAGCAGCTCTGGTAGGGGCTGTCGCCGTAGCCGG
>OGGS01000325.1_pt1 | contig 52660 bp, 85 predicted proteins | sample 1571281 | NCBI WGS metagenome assembly OGGS01 (sample SAMEA2582042, study PRJEB24529) | metagenome | biome: Human gut stool | place: China | collected 2011 | reverse complement strand
AATTGATATATCAACAAATTCCTTGACCCATCTTGAGACTATTTTTACATTTTTTGATATATCAAAAACTCATCCCCGCTGTGAAAATTCTTCTTGACTTTTTCAACTCTTGGAAGTATGATATGATTGAGCCCGGAAACTACACTCAAGGAGGACACTATCATGAAGCTCAATACCACATACCCTCTCAGCCAGCTGCTTGATTCTGTATCCAAAGCCAGCGAGAACATCTTCACATTGGTTGAGGAGATGAAGAAGAACCATACCACCAGCCGTGCCTATACCACATTCAGTACTGAAGGCATGCTCACAACTTCTCCTTATGCCCGTGTCACTCTGACCCGTCAAACCTCTCCTGACCGTTGGGAAGGATTCATTGAGACCACCATCAACAAAGATGGCCCACGCACTCCTTGTGCTGTTGTTCGTAACCACAATGTACTGGTAACCAATGAGGACTACACACAAGTGACTATCTGTGAGAATTTCAACAAGCCCAAGCAATAACTTCTGTATTTACCACAGCTTCAAAATTTTTACAAAAGTTTCAAAATTCCTCTTGACTTTTGCTCCATGAAGTAGTATGCTATGACTGTACCCGGAAAAGAACACTCAAGGAGGATTACAAAATGACTATCACTGAAATGAAAAACTTCATCAAATCTTCTGATAATACTGGCCTTGTAAAAGAGTTGGTTGAGAATCTGAATATGTCCGTTGAAGATGCTGTTTCCTATGTTTATGACACACTCACTCTTACCAAAGAGCAGTTTGTTGCCAAGTATTTTTAAGGAGGACACAACGATGACTTTCAAGAAGATTGTTGAAGCTATGGCCAAGGGAGTTTCTGTGGATGAGCTCTGTGGGATGATTGATTCTTCCTTCCAGGCTGGTAAAATCAGCTGGAATGACCATGAAACTCTGTATGCTCTGGTAAATCGTATTGACTGAGGAGGACACTATGATAAAAACTGTTAAGGAACTGAGAGTCATTCAGTACAATGAGCCTGAGACCACCCGTATATTGAGATACGGCACAATCATTAAAGTCAATAACTTTGACACCGCAAAAGGTTGCTACACAATACGCATTATTTCCTACAATGACAAGCTGTACTTCCACAAGATGCTCAATGGCAAAGTGGTTGAAGTTGTGAATCTGAATCCCGCCTGATGATGGCTCAGCTGGTAACTGGCCGAAACACCCCAACCAACCGGGGTGTCGTGGGAAACCACTCAACCTTGAAAACCATATAGGAGGTATTCAATATGAAGTTTGAAACCGTGAGCCCCGAAACCGTGAACAAGCTCTTCAAGCCCACCAAGCTCCAGACCATTCTTGACTCATTTATGCGCAGTGATGCTCTGGCTGTCCGCTGCGTGATGGCTCCTGGAGAGTATGCCAACGCATCTTCTGCTCAAAGCAGCTATCACACCGCAATCAAGCGTTTGGGCTATCCGATTGCAGCCCGTGTATTCAATGGGGATATGTACCTCATCAAAATCAATCCTGCCAAGAAGGAGGAAACCACAAATGAACATTCCTGATACCATCGTCAAAGCCGCAGCCCAGAGTCATCTCAATGAGGTGGCCACCAAGACCTACACACCCAGTTTGTTGCTGGTTGGTTCCCACAGCAGCCCATTCCTGCGGTCAGTCAATCGACTGGCCCAGGAGGTTGGGATGGATGCTCACATCTTGAGTTATATTCCCCCGCTGATTGGGGGCTGTAAGGTGGTTGTGGACAGAGAAACCTGTACCACGGCCGTGACCCATCTCCCGGCTGAGGCTGATGTAGACAACCTGTACAACCCTGGTACATCCTGTGTGGCAGAGGCCGCATATGAGTTTTTGTTTGATATGGTTGCTCTGGAGGGTAAAACGGTCACTATTGTAGGCCGGGGGCATGCGGTACAAGGACTGGCTGAGAAACTTCTGAAGCTGAACGCCACTGTGACTGTTGCTCATAGTCATACCAAGGACTTGTACAAGGCCATGAATGGTCAGGATGTGGTGGTATTGGCCACTCCTGTTGTTCCGGCTTTCCCCTTGGCTAATGAGTTGGTGCTGGACATTGGTGGCACCTTGCCCAAGGAAATGGTTGACCAATTGCCCCCTGGTTGTCAGTATGAGGGAAGAATTGGACGGTTGACCAATTCCATTCTTCTGGCCCGTGTAGCCGGGGTGTACCATGAAATTTGAAGTCAAAGACCGTGACGGCAGGACGGTAATGAGCACTAAGCATAAGTCTTGTGTGTACCCTGCCAGAATCAGGAATCAGATGAAAGCAGCCGGGTACAAGCTCCTGCTCAACGGCAAGCCCTTCAAGAAGGAGGATTTTGATAAATGCTGAACCAAATACAGTTTCAATGTCTGGAAAGTTCCTACAAGTTGGGTAACCATATCACCAGAGAATCCTGGTTCATTACCAACGATGTAGGTGAGCCCATAAGACGGACTGTGTACAAGGCTGAGGATGGTTCTGTTGTGGCTATCCAGGACTGGGGAAAAGGTCTTGACCATGACCTGTATGTTGAGACTATGTTCTATGAGCTAAACAAGACTGAGGATGCCTGGCTGCAGATTCAGTGTGACAGCGGTGTATACGGTTGTCATCACATTAAGCTCTTTGATATGAGGTGAAACAATGAACACTATCAATATTGGACTGGGAAACTTTGTCTCAGCAGACCGGGTTGTGGCAATAGTCAGTCCTGAATCGGCCCCCATAAAGCGTATGGTTCAGGATGCCAAGGACAAGGGGACTGCTATTGACTCCACATATGGCCGTAGAACCAGAGGGGTGTTGATTATGGACAGTGGGCAGCTTGTGCTGTCCTCTCTCCAACCCTCAACAATTGTTGCCAAGAGCACAACAAAGAATGCCAAAGAGAAGGTGGTTGAAGAGGATGACTGAAAAACGGTTGCTTGAGGTCTGTAAGGCACTGTTTGAATATGCTCTTCATGAGTGCTATAATACACAGTGTGAACGGGATTTGATTGATGAAATTGGGCTGAGTTATAAAGAGTATATTCAACTTGGAGGAAAGCTGACCAAGCAGGAGCTTTCAAAAGCTGAGTCCAGTTCATTTACATCCCTTGATAAGATTTTAGGATTGGAGGGTGACGAAGATGCTCAAATGTATTTTGTTAACCAAAGATGACTATAACAGTATACTGTCTCATCTCAAATCCGCAAGGATTGACTGCCAAAGCGCAAGTGAGTCCAGTCTTTTTGGGAGTGTCAATCTGTATCGTGTAGAAGAAATTGACCGGCAATTGGAGACTATTGAGGCCCTGTTGAAAAAGGAGGGGCTGTGATGGACAAAGACCTTCTCAGGCCCTGTGAAGTTACAATTGAAGTCAAAGGGGAGAAAACTGTGCATAAAGGTTGGTTTCACTGTTGGGGGCACTACTCAGAAGTTGTTGGTGAATCCCCGCTGAGGGGTGGTCATTCTGCTGGTCAAATCTCTTTTGTTTTGGGTATTGTTGAGAATGAGAAAGGACAGATTGCCCGGTTTTACCCCACGCAGATACGATTCACAGACCGGGGGTGAGATATTGTTCAATAAGAAACTGAAGTTGAGATTGATTGAAGCTCAGTACAGAATCAAGGAGCTTGAGGAACGGTTGTGCCCCTGTGAGCAACATGATTGGATTGAGATACATAAGGAGTTTGTGACAATTTCAAATTGTGATATGGAGGTTTTGAGGACATACAAGTGTAAGACTTGTGGAAAGGTTACAAAGAAATACGATTGGGAATGAATCAAGCCCTTGTGGAAACTACACAGTTTCTGCAGGGGCTTGAAAATTTTTCAACAAATTTCAAAATAATGCTTGACTTCTTGTACTGTTGGTAGTATGATATGCTTGTAAGGAAACAAGAACACTACTTCAAGGAGGATTACAAAATGTTTGAGAAGTACACCACTGAAGAATTGACCAACAGCTTGCCTACTTTGAGAGGGCTTGCTTCTGAGACTGGTGAACTGTTCTATCTCAATATGATTGTGGGGATTATTGAGGAGTTGAACAAGAGGGGTGTCAATCCCAACTGATGAGAGCTGGATGGTAACCAGCCGAAACCAGGGCAACCTGGTCTTGGGAAACCAAACGAAACTTCAAGGAGGTTCAATCATGAACTACATCTATACCAACACCCATGATAATCGTCAATATGTGCTCAACCCCATGGTTACAATGGGTGAGAAGGTTTGCCTGGTTGATATGGCCAGCTGTGAAGACAAGTTTGTGTCCCCCAAGACCCTGAAGCGGTGGTATAGCAAAACCGTGACTGAGCAGCCTGTTGTTGAGCTGCGGGCCTTCACTGGTATGAAGATTGGACTGTTCCGGGCTGAGCGTGCTACCAACACCAATACCTTGTATTTGTGGACCAAGCAAAACAAGCTCCTGACCTTTGACCCGGATATGGGGAATCAGACCAATGCTAAGAACCCCAAGTTTGCCAATCGCATTCACAACACCTATGACTTCTTGGAAAGCTCCTTGAGCTGGGCTTTGTCCTGAGTCAAAGTTTTTGAGAAAAGTTCAAATTTGTGCTTGACTTTCTCTCAAGTTGGTAGTATAATCCTGATTGTAAGGAACAGTTGAGGATAAAACAGAATGTGGACAAGCACCTCCCACCTCACGAGGCTCAAGAGGAAAGCGCACTGAGAAATGTAACCTCAACAATCAATAAGGAGGAACACAAGATGACTGATATGAACAAACTGATGGACAAAGTCCAGAAACTGCTGAACCTGGCTGGCAATAACCCCTCTGAGCAGGAAGCAAAGGCTGCTGCTATGAAGGCCCAGAAGCTGATTGCACAGTATAACCTGGACATGTCTGCTCTCTCTTCTGAGGAGGTCATTCAATACAAGCACCCCAATAACAACGGGTACAGAGGACAGCTGGCTGCTATCCTGGCTCCCAATTTCCGCTGCAAGGCCATCTATCTGGGCACTGACATTCATTTCTTTGGCCGTGAGGGTGATGTCGATACCTGTGTTGGTGTTTTCAACTACCTCTACAAGACCATGCGCACCAATGGCTGCCGTCAGGAGCGTATTGCCCGGAAAGAGGGCCGCAGTGCTCACGGCGTGGCCAACTGTTATTGGGCAGGGTTCATGAGAGGTCTGAAGGATGAGCTGGGCGCACAGAGCAAGGCCCTGGCCATCATTGTGCCTGAGGATGTCAAGGACAAGTTCACTGAGAAGTTCCCCCAGACTGGTGTGAACAACCGTATGGGCGTCAAGCACACCGGGTATGACAAGGGTGCTTTTGATACCGGGTACACTGATGGACGCAATTCCATGAAGAAGGGTGCACTGGAGGCTTGAAGCCTCCGGCAACCCCTGGGAGCGTCAACAGTTAAGTGAATCTTGAAAATTTTTCAAGAAATTTTGAAAAAGTGCTTGACTTTTCTTTGATACAAGCGTATAATCATGATTGTAAAGAGGAAAACACCTACAGACCGGAACACCCGGACATTTGAAAAGGAGATTGAATACAATGAAAAAGACCATTATCACCTATACCAGCCGCAAGAACGCTTCCAAGGTTTACACCCTGGTTTCCTCCGATGAGACCAATAACATTGCTGTTCTGACTGATTCCAATGGCGTTGAGCACACTATGAAGCTGACCACTCTCCGCAAGACCTTCAAGAAGTCCGTTGAGGAGATTGAGGTTGAGGAGCCCAAGACCGAAACCAAGACCATGACCAAGCATCAGAAGAGTGCCTTGAGCAATGTTGAAGGTGCCTACACCTATGTTCTGGGTGGCTATGAAAACTCCGTTCAGGATGGCCACATTGATGAGATGCCCTCTGTTGAGGACATGTTTGAGGAAGTGTATGATGAGGCGATGAACAGTGGCCACGAGATGCTGGGTGGTATTCGTATGGATGGTGGCCCCGCTCCCATCTGCGTGAAGTTCGCTGGTAAGAAGTTCATCCGTGAGCAGATTGCCAAGCTGTTCCGGGCTGATGGCTATGAGGTGTCTGAGGAACTGGTTGCTGTTCCTGAGCGCAAGCCCGGTCACAGTAACTTTGTTGATGGTGAGCGCATCAATCTCCGCAAGGATGAGGGTGAGAAGGTGGTCAATGTCAGAGCCTTCACTGGTATGCTGATTGGTACCTTCAAGGTGGAGAAGGAAACCAAGACCACCATCACCGTCAAGACCGCCAAGGGCAAGCTGAAGTTCGACAAGGAAACCGGCATCCAGATTGACTCTAACAATAAGAAGTTCGCCAACCGCATCGAGGTCTGATGCGGCGGCGGATTTCACGAAAAGGGGAGCAGGGGTGAGATAGGGGAAGGAAAAGCCTGTGAGTGCACGAGGAAATGATGTGGTTTCCGGGCTTTTCTCCCCGTTTCCCGGCCTTTACTTTTCCGGGGGTGATACCTTATAATATATGCGTGAGGCCGAATGGCCAGAAAAGGAGGTATCATCAGTGAAACAGCATTTGTTATCTGAGGAGGAACGCAAGAAGGACTTGCTGGAGCTGCTTGAAAAGAACAATGTTCCACTTGAGCTGTTCCCGTATGAGTGGTTGTGTACCACAGATTTCTTCAGGGCACCTGCCTCAAGAGGGTTTCACGCAGCATATCCTGGAGGACTGTATGACCACTGTGTCAATGTCACTTCCCAGCTCTTGGATATGAGGAACAAGGGAGTGACGCAGCCTTGGAGCCGGGTGGAAAGTCCGATTATTGTGGGTATTCTCCATGATGTGACCAAAATCGGTATGTACACTCTGAGCCAGGACATGAACCCGCTCAAGCACGAGATTGAGACATTCTACATCAAAAACCCTCAGTACAGTGGTTTTGGTGGACATGGGTATGACTCAGTTTGTAAGATTGAGCAACATATGGGGCTGACAGAAGAGGAACGGCTGTGTATCAGGTATCATATGGGTGCCTATGAGACAGATGCCTGGGATGGGTATGATAAAGCAATCAGAAAGTTCCCAAATGTACTCTGGACACACACCGCTGATATGTTGGCCTCCAAATTGATGGAGGATTGAAACAATGACTACATATTCTGGAAACAAGGGGGAGCGCCTCAAGAAAAGACGCACAAACCCATACTGCACTTTCTTCTTCATCTGCTGTGTGCTTCTGATGGCCTCAGTACTGTTGAATGTGAAGGCTGTTAAACTGCTCAAGACTTCTCTGGAACAAACCAAGCAAGCCATCTCTGTGGCAGAGGATGCACAGAAGATTGCAAACCAGGCTGTGTACAATCTAAAAACCCAAAAGTCTGCTGAGCTTGAGCCTGAGCTGTGCTATGGCCAGCTGTACTATGATGACAAGGAAGCCTATGTGGACTATGTGGCGGCAGAATACCTGGCCAATGTTGCTTGGGGTGAGGCCCGTGGGTGCTCTGTAACAGAACAGGCTGCAGTTATGTGGTGTGTACTCAACCGGGTGGACAGCCCTTTGTATCCAGATTCTGTAGGAGAGGTTGTCACACAGAGAGCTCAATTCAATGGGTATTCTGAAAGCAATCCCATAACTCAAAATATGCTTCAGCTGGCCAACAGTGTTCTCACCTATTGGTCTGAGGGGGATGATTCTGGCCGGGTATTACCCAAAGAATACCTGTATTTCACCGGGGATGGTAAACACAACTATTTCTATACAACCTGGGCAAGCAATGCGGTTGCTTGGGATTGGAGCTTGCCCAGCCCTTATAAGGAGGCTACAGCAAAGTGAAAAACAAACCTGCTGATACACTCTATTGTGGTGTAAGCAAAACCCGTATCAAGAAAGCTCAGCCTGTGCTGAATGAGCGCAATCTATTGTACCTGTACAATTTCATCAAGCGCAGATATGTAATCCATCTGAGGAAGGATGTGTTGAAGAAAGACCCACCCTGGACCACAGATGAGGTGCTCAAGAATTTCCGATTCACAAACATTCGCCGGGAGCATGACAAAGAGAGCAAGTGGGTGATTGAGAATATCGCAAATAACCCTGAGCTGTCCTATGAGGACAAGCTGCTCAATGTGATTCTGTTCCGTTTGTACAATAAGCATGAAACGGCTGAGTTGATTTCTATGCCATTCAAGTTCAGCCAAACCCCTGACTGGAATCCTGAGTGGTACAGAAGTCTGTTTGAGGCTGCTTTGGTTGAAGACCCCAAGCGGGTATTCTTCACCGCAGCATTTCATACTGTAGGTATGAAGAACACATTGAAGAGGGTGACTGGGGAGGACTATGCCCCCATGAGAATCCTCAAGTTCATCAAAATCCTCATCAATGAGGGGCTGGTGGATGACATCAAGGCTTGCGTCAATCAGCAAGAGGTCTATCAGACCCTGACGGACTATAATGGCATTGGCCGTTTTCTGGCATACCAGTTCTATGTTGATATGACTTACATTGCTGAGTTCCCATTTTCTGAGAATGAATTCACGGTTGCTGGCCCCGGCTGTGTCATGGGGCTCAACTACTTGTTTGAAAACCGGGATGGGATGACCTATGAGGAGTGTCTGTTTTGGCTGAGGGATAACCTGGACAGACTGTTTGTTGAGAAGCTGGGAAAAGACTGGGATGCCAAGCGGGTATTCTGGGATTTGCCTGAAGAGGACAGATGTTTCAATGTTATGTCCTTGGAAAACTGCTTCTGTGAGCTGTCCAAGTACATCCGGGCCAAGGATGGTACGGGCAGACCCAGAAAGAGGTACAGGGCATGATTGATATACTGTATTGGTATGTTGAGGGTGCCCTGCTATCAATGATTATTGTTAGTCTGTGTGCTCTCATAACAGGAACAGAGTCAAAAGAGGGAATCAAGACTGCCTTGACTGTTGGCCTGATTTGGCCTATTGCTTGGCCCCTCTGCATCTATATGATTATCAAAGGAAGGAACAATAAACAATGAACAAATTGAGAAGTCTAAGCTGGAAAGACTGCCTGGACATGGCTCAGATTTATGCGAATGAGCTTAGTGGCTGTAGGAAGGTTGCTGTTGGATCTGCTATCATGAATCGGGGGCGGGTGATTGCCCTGGGTGCTAATCGTGCTGTGCCTGACCTGTGTAAGACACCCCGTGGTTGTCTCCGTGTGGAAAAGTATGGGGAGGATAGCAAGAACCATAGAAACCCTGAAGACTGCCGTGCAATCCATAGCGAGATTGACGCCATCTGCAGTGCGGCTGCGTTAGGTCACCCTGTTGTGGGTAGCTCCATTTTTGTTACCAGATACCCTTGCGAGGGTTGTGCCAAAGCTATCATTGCTGCGGGTATCAAGCATGTGTACTATGGGGGCACAGCCCGTATCAGCTCTCAGACCTCTGCTATGTTCGAGAGCTTTGGTGTGGATTGCACCTATATCCCGGACTGGAAAGAGGACACGAGTGATATATGACCATTTTTGGCTGAGTAGAATGGCCGAGGTGCCATTTTACGTGTCCGGGGGTATAGTTACCCATCTATAATAAGGAAGGAGGAGAGAGGTGTGGAGAACGCTGCGCAATTGGCATTACCCGCCCCGGCTGTAACACCTTTGTTGACTGAGGAAACCTGTACCAAATTGATAGAGGCTTTTCAGGCCCTTGGAGATGCTATTGTAAAAGCAGTTGAGGTTGTAGCAAAAGCTGTATCTGAGTTTATCAAATGCTCAGTTGTGCCTATGATTCGCCAGCTTATGAAACGCTTGTACAAGATTGTAGCCCCTCCCAAATTGTACCATTTGGCGTATCATTCCAAGAAGGGCCGTACAAGAAAGAAAAATCTGAAACGCATCAAGTGTTACTGGGAGGAATTCATCAATGGATGTGACAAGATTCATTAACAAAAAGCAGCGAGAAGTTCTGGCAAAAGCCAGAGAAACCTATGGGGACACAGCTCAAATTCTGGTATCTACTGAGGAGCTGTGTGAGCTGGCTGCAGTCTGCTCTAAATATCCCCGGTATAAGACCAAGGAAAAGGCCCAGGATGAGCTCCACGACAAGGCTGTAGATGAGGTGGCTGATGTTCTCATCGTTCTGGACCATGTTATCAACATATTTGGTCTGACCCCGGTTGACATTGGGGATAGGATTGCCGGGAAAATTGCCCGGTTGGAGAGATGGTTGAACACATCGAACAGTATGGAGCAGACAACTGTGGACAGGGAAGTCCCCGGCCAGCTCCGTATCCAGGAGATGTGTCAGGGGTGTGCTTATGTGACCAACCCCAGAACGATTGGGCCTTGCTATGGTTGTGGGCCTAAACACAGTAACTATAAGAAAGCATTGCCCTGTGGTAGTTGTGTCCATAGGGGTGACTTCAAAAATCTCAAGCCTGGAGAGCGTTGCGGAAAGTGCGTTGAGACAGATGGGAGTTTGTTTGAACCTATTGAGGAGGAATGACGCATGAAGCTGAGTGAGTTTGACTCTCTCATTGGTCAAGACAGCTATGTGCGTTGTATGGGAAAGAAGCGATTGGACAACTCCATCGTGAATGAAAAGGCTGCAGATGCTCACCTGTTTTCTGGAGGACAGATTGGATGGTGGGTGCGGTCTGGCTACATAGTTGTAGACATAGATGAAGGAAAAGAAGAAGCCATGAAAGTGGTGAAGAGGCTGGGCCTCAAAACCCTTATGGCGCAGACCCCAAAAGGACTTCATCTGTATTTCAAATGTGACAAGGAATATCCTCAGCGGGTTGGCATGGTTCTCCCTTGCGGGTTGAAGTGTGATTTCCGTTGTGCCAATAAGGGCTATGTCATACTGCCATTTGGCTCTGATGGTAGACGATTCAACAAGTGTCGTAAAATTGCAGAGCTGCCGCAGGAGTTCACCCCTATGGTAAACCGCAAGGAAAGCCTGTTGGGGTTGAAGGACGGGGATGGAAGGAATGCAACCTTGTTTGCTCACCTTATGGCCTACAAGAACAGAGGGGCCTCAGATGAGCAGATTGAAGAAATGGCGGATGTAATCAACAGCATAATATTCTCCGACCCTATGGATGAGAAGGAGCTGGAGAAGATTGTTGAGAACACTCGCAAGTATGAGGCATCACAACAGTTTGATAACCCCTATTTGATTTATAGCGCAAAAGGGGTTCCCACAAATATCAATCATAGGGCCATCTGTGACTATTTTGTGAACAAAGGGGACATCTTTGTACTGGGTGGGGAGTGCTATCAGTACCGGGACGGGGTGTATGTAGAAGCAAGCAGCCATGTCCGAAACACAATAAAGGATATGATTGTTGTGGATACACTTATTACACAAAACCGTATCATGGAGTGCTTCAGGCTGATTTGTGACGATGTTCGGCTTCAGCGGACTACGGCTGAGCTGAACCATGACAAAAACCTTATCAATTTTCAGAATGGTGTATGGGACATAGAGCGGGGAGAGCTTTTGCCTCATGACAGTAAATATCTACAGACACTTCAAATTCCTCACCCGGTTGGAGAGTATAAGCCATTCAAGGAAACCCGGCTGTATGATTTCTTCAAGAAAACCAATCTGCCCAAAGAAGACATCAAGATGCTGCTCAAATACATGGCCTATTGTCTCACCTTGGACTACGGGTTGAAGACATTCATGATTCTCTGCGGTCAGTCCAATACTGGTAAATCTGTGTTGATTCGATTCTTTGAAAACTTGGTTGGGAAGCAAAATGTGTCCTCTCTGAGTATGCATGAATTGAACATGCGGTTTTATCCGTCTCAGCTGTATAATCGGCTGCTGAATTCTTGCGCAGATAACTCATCTTTGCCGTTATCTTCTATTGAAAACCTGAAGAAGATTACAGGCGGTGACCAGATTATGCACGAGAAGAAGGGGAAAGAACCATTTTTCTTTGTGCCATTCTGTAAGTTGATTTTCAGCTTCAACCAGCTACCTCTTCAGCTGGAGGAAAAGTCCAATGCTTTCTACAAGCGTATGAGGATTTTGTTCATGAACAATGAGCTGTTTTTGAACAATGACTATGTCAATGATTTGTGTAGTGAGGAGGGTGTGTCTGAGATTATTCCATACCTGCTCCACCTTCTGCCTGCGAAAGACATCCCCCGTACATCTACCAGTGACAAATACGTGGAAGCATTGCGGCAGGATTCTGATAGCATTCACGCCTTCATTGCTAAACAGTGTGAGCTTGGCTCCGGGATGTCCGTGGAAAAGAACGCACTGTATGAGGCATACTGTCGTTTTTGTGTGGATACGGGCCGGGAAAACAGCAAGAAGCACTCATTCATGAGAAACATCCGCTCTCAGGGGTTCAAGGAAGCAAGGGACGGAAAATCACGAGAATACCTGTGGTTGGGAATTGGACTGAAGAAGGGGTGATTGACTTGACTGTAAATCTGTCTGATGGGAGTTGGACACCCATTCCGGGTTATGATGGGGTGTACTTCATCAATCAAAAAGGGTTGGTGTGTAACCTTGATGGACACATTATCAAGCCAGCCCCATCCAAAGCTGGCCTCAGAGTGGAGCTGAGAAGGAACGGCCAGCGTGAGAAAATTTTAGTGCTTGACTTATTGGCTGATGTCGGTTATAATACCTGTGGAGGTGATACCAATGAAGCAGGTTGATGTCTACAGATTGGCTGTAAAGCTACTGAAGAAGATGGCCAAGGAAAACCCCGGCAAGAGTTTTACCAACTCAGCCGGGGAAAAGGCCACCATTGAAGAAGTTGCTGATGCTCTGGACAAAGTATCCAAGTGGCTGTATAAGGATTTCTATACTGAGGATATAGACAAGGTTGTCCGTTGCAAAAAATGCAAATTCTACAAGAAATACAAAAAGAAGGGTGCATTCAAAGCTCAGGTATTTCAAGCCTGTAGCAAGGATATGAAGAAGCGTGACCCCATGTTTTTCTGTAAGGATGGTGAAGAAAGACTTGAAGCAAAAAATTGGGACACTGAAGCCAACTGATGAGCCAGTAACAGACCTGGATGTGGCTTTTGTTGCTTTCTATAATATACTGTATGAGAAGATTGAGCAGGAGCCTAACAAGGGCATTGTTGTTTCCAAAGGAAACCCAAACCAGCGAAAAGCAACCTGGAAAGAGGTAATGTCCATAGCACACATGCTTGAGGATTTCTTCATCCTGAGAAAGCAGCGCACTGGGTGTAAAACTTGTGAAGAATGCGCCTATTGGAAGTCAATGTCTGTAGCCTCCCCTCATATTGGGGAGTGTACCAGGTATGGGAAGAAGTATTTGCACAAGTTCAATAGCTGTAAGAAGGGATTCAAGCCCAAGGAGGGAGAAAAGTGAACCGCAGAGAGCGCAGAAGATTGGAGCGTCAGGGGAAACTTCCCAAGGCTGAACCCGTCTATTTGATGAAACCCTCAGACATTAAAGATGCAGCCCTGAAGGGGGCTGGGGAACGGGCTATGATGCATGAGATTCATCAACAGTGTTTGGCTGCAGACAAGGCGTTCACCCTTGATATGGACACCATATACCTCTGGACACTCCATAACAAGTACGGGTGGGGCTTGAAACGCCTGAAGCAATTCTACAAAGATGTGTTCGTTGAGCACCTCCGTATGCGGGAGTTTTACGAGATGGATGACCCATATCCTGAGCGTTACAAACTGAAGAGGAAGGGCATAGACATTGAAGCCTGGTACAATGAACTGTTTGATGAAGAAGGCAACTTCAAGAAGCCTGAGGAGGTCAACATATGAGTTATGGTTTTGCCACAATTGATATTGAGACCACAGGCCTGAATCGATACAAGGATAGAATCACCTGGATTGGTGTTGGATTGGCAAAAGACATTGATAGCCCCATATCCAAGCTGTTGATATACGATGCGTCCAATGAGGATGACCTGAGAAAATTCAGAAATGTGGTCAAACATATCAGGAAGGAGAAAGCCCGGACAGTGTTCCAGAATGGCAAGTTTGATACCCTATTCATGGAACATCATCTTGGGCTGAGAATCCCTATTGATGAGGATGTGATGCTGATGGGTACGGCTTATGATTTGGTAGCAGAGCATGGTCTGAAAAAGATGGCTCAAGCCTACCTGGGAGTGCCTGACTGGGACATCAAAAAGAAAGACAAACTGGGTGGAGAGAGGGAAACTATTGTTCCATACCTGAGCTGCGATGTTCGGTACACTTGGGAGCTGTATCAGTACTTCTACCAGAATATGAGTGAGCGGTCTATGAAGATATACAGAGAGCTTTTGAGGCCTGCTTACAGAGCATACCGGGACATTGAACGAAATGGGTTGTACCTTGACCTGGATTCACTGGATGTGGTCAGAAAGAAGTATAACAAGGAAGAAAAGAGGCTGCTCAAAGAGCTGAAATCACACTATGATATCAACTGGAATAGCTCTGCGCAAGTGGCTCATGCTTTCTTTGATTTGGAGGGTATGCCGGTCATTTATAAGACCGGGAAGGGTGCCCCATCCACCGCAGCGGATGTGTTGAAGGAGCTTGCTATGAAGGGGTATGAGCTTCCAGACCTTCTGATGAAGTACAAGGATGCGGCCACTCGCAATAAGATGTTCTTGAATCGATGGAAGGATGACTGTTATGAAAGCAGAATACACCCCAACTTCAACCTTACAAATGTGGTATCCGGCCGCACCTCTTGTAATAACCCAAATCTGCAGCAAGTACCCAGAACAAAGGACATTAGAGGCTTGTTCAGTGGTGCTCCTGGTATGATTCTGTTTGAAGCAGACTACTCTCAGCTGGAGTTACGTATTGCGGCGCATTATGCGAAGGATAAAACCATGCTGAATATTTATCTACATGATGGTGATATTCACACAGAGACCGCAAAGCTGTTCACAAACGGGAGAGAGCCCACCAAGGAGGAAAGAGGCAAGGCAAAAGCAGTCAACTTTGGATTTTTGTATGGTATGCAAGCCAAAAAGTTCGTCAAGTATGCTTTGGACAGCTATGGACAGGTATTCACTCTGGCTGAAGCAAAGCACATCCGTGACCTGTATTTTGCCAAGTATGCCAGACTGCTTCCCTGGCACAAGGAGCAGGAGGACTTGTGTGAGATGCAGGGTGGTGTATCCAATATGTTTGGACGGTTTCGCCGCCTCCCCCTCATATACTCTCCCAACAAATGGGAGAGAGCCAGCGCAGCACGCAGAGCCATCAACACCCCGGTTCAGGGTTCTGGTTCTGACCTTCTGATTTCCGCAGTAACTCAAATCAATAAGGAACTCAAAGGCATTGCTTGGATTGGAGCAACTGTTCATGACTCTATTATTGGTGAGTGCAGGGTGGAAGACAAGGACTATGTTGATGAAACTATCAGACGAATTATGAAGCACCCAAAAGTGTTGGATGATTTTGGGGTTGAGCTCCGTGTACCTTTGGATGTCGATATAGGATGGGGGCCGTGGGGAACACATTAAAATTCGTGAGAATTCACGATATAATGAGCAATCGAAAGAAAAAGTGAGCTATTGAGGCATAATTGAGCAAAACCTTGTGAAAATGGCTCAAAATTCCCTCTTTACTTTTGATTGAAGATAGGGTATGATACCAATGTAAGCAGGAGGGAACGCCAGAAGCCCTCCCACAATAAAAATTTTTAAGGAGTGTATTACAATGCTGGAAATGAACAAGGGCGACAAGGTTATTCTGAAGGGTTTCACGGGCATCAAGCTGGGTGTTTTCCCCGTGGCCAGCACCACCAAGAAAACCATCACTGTGCTGAAGAAGAATGGTGATGAGATGGTGTTTGACCGCAAGACCGGCAAGCAGGTCAATGTCGAGGAGGGCAAGGAGAAGTATGCCAACAGCATCATCCCTGATGATGGTAGTTTTGTGGCCCCCTCCACTGCCGGTGCCAAGCGCAAATCTGCCAAGAAGGCAACCAAGGCCAAGACCAAGGTTGAGGCTGAGGCTGACGAGGACGATGAGGAGGACGATGAGGATGAGGCCCCCAAGAAGTCCAAGAAGGCAGCCAAGAAGCCCACAAAGAAGTCTGCCCCCGTTGAGGATGACGAAGATGAGGACGATGATGAGGAGGACGATGACGAGGAGGATGAGGACGATGAGCCCGCCCCCGTCAAGAAGCCCGCAAAGAAGTCCAAGAAGCCTTCCAAGAAGGGCAAGAAGGCAGCTGCGGATGATGATGACGATGAGTTTGAGGAAGTCGATGACTGATTGTCATACCCGCTGAACTGAATACGGGTGGGGCAACAGCCCCTCCCTTAATGCGGCTGATTGTGGTTCCCGGCCAAAATCAACGGTGACAAGCCCGTATAAACGCAGAGTCAAGGGAAACCCTGTGGGAGCGTAGTTTGAAACGGTGTATGCCAAAGTAGATTGCGCTGTGGAACGGTGAAACAATCCGGGACAAACCCACAGTTAACTCTCCAGGGTGTCCCGATTTATGGAGCGTTACCCAAGTGGTGAAGGGGCTTGTTTGCTAAACAAGTAGACCAGTAATGGTGCGTTGGTTCAAACCCAACACGCTCCGCCAGGGGTACAATCCCCCTGCATCATCACCAACGGGTACAGGTTGCTAAAATAGCAGCAAGTATTATGTGACACTTGTTAAGGGTCAGGGTGAAAGTCCCCTCTGCCTGTACCCCAAATAAAAACAACAGATAGGAGGTGAGTGAAATACACATTAGCTACTCCAGGGAAAGCTCCTATTTGCATTGCCCGTATCAGCATTGGCTGAGGTATGTACGAAGATTGGAGAAGAAGAAGCCTGAACGCCCATTGTACTTTGGAACAGACTTCCATAAGCTCCTTGAGCTCCGTAATGACCCTGAAGCCCTGAGAGATGCAAAGGAAACCATCAGGGACACCTACTATGAAATGCCAGCATCTTGGCAGGGAGAGTTGGGTGAGAACTATCTTGATGACCTGTTTAACATCTTTAAGGACTACAGACGGGTGTACAAAGGAGTAAGGCAACCCCAAGTAACAGAACATGAGTTTGAGCTTGATGTTGGTGACTGTAAGGGTGAACCCATAGTCTTTGTAGGAAAGATTGATGAGCTGTATTTGCTGAAGCACAGCGGTGTAAAATCCATAACTGTTGGTGAACACAAAACTTTCTCCAATAAGCCCAATATGGACATTTTGGTTATGAACACACAAAAGTGCTTGTATGCGAAAGCAGTCCAATTTTTAAGGGGTATTTTACCCGACAAGGTAAAATGGGATTACATCCGTTCAACACCTGCGGCTGAGCCGATTTGGCTTGAGAAGTCGAAAAGATTCAGTGAGGCCGCATCAACCAAGATTACACCCATGAGCTGGAAAAGGGCCTGCAAAGCACACGGGATTCTTGACCCAGAGATTGTCCAGAAGGGACAAAAATACAAGTCCAATATCCCTGAGTTTTTCTTCCAAGTTGAGTTGGATATTGACCCAGCTATGGTAGATGTGATTTGGGATGGGTACTTGTACACAGCAAAGCAGATTATCAGGTTTGGAGGAAAGAACAAAACCCGGAATGTAACACGGGACTGTTCCTGGTGTCCATACCATGATATTTGCTATACAGAAATGACTGGAGGAGATGTACAATATGTCATCGGCAGAGACTTCAAAGAGAGAGAACACTGAGGAGAAAACCCCTATGCCCCTCAAGGTCACTATTGAAAACCCCAACACTGGGAAGACAATGGTGATTCAACCCCGCTTTTTTGTTGGGTTATATACCCGCAAAGACGAAACTGTCCCTGAAGGAGCAATTGGCGTTGGCCAAATTCTGGAAGGGGCTGCCAATACCCTGGAACAGATTGCTTTGGTCAAAGCTATGCAGGAAAAGGCTGTTCCCATGATTTTGGACAACATTGAGTCCCATATGGAGAAGGAAGAAAAGGAGGCAGCTGGCGAGTATACCAAGCATTTGCGCACTCTCCTCAGCACTCTTCTGCTGGGTTCTCTGTTTTCAGACGATTAAACAAGGAGGATTCCAATGGCCCTGTTAGATTCAGCGGTTGACATCCAGGAATTGGGTCAACGCAACCTCTGGGTGCTGTACGGGAAGTCAAACAGTGGAAAGACTCATGTTGCTTCTACTTTCCCCAAGCCCCTGCTGTACCTTCAGATTGGTGATGATGGTTCCAATACCATTGCTCATGTAGAGGGTATCAGTGCAATATCCATCTCCAGTGTCAAAGAGCTCAAAGACATCGCAAAGGAGCTGCTCAAAGACAAGAAGTATGTGACCGTTGTGGTTGACACATTCTCTCTTATGGTCAATGAGTGGACAGACCAGAATGTCATCAGCAAGAATAAAAAGATGACACAACAGCTTTGGGGTGAGCTCAAGACCGAAACAGAAGAGGTCATCAAGGCTATGCACAAAGTTGCGAAGCGACACATTGTTGTCCTGACTTGTCATGAGAGTACAGACGCAATCGAAGGCATGGAAGATGAGATTGCCCCGGACATCCGCCCCTCTGTGTCGAAGGGTGCCCGCACCTATTTGGAGGGTATGGCCAACTATGGTATCCATACGACCAAAATCACAAAAGAGATTACAAAGGGGAACAGCACCAAAGAAGTGGTCAAATATGCGGCCGACATCGGCCCCAACCCCTATTACTGGACCAAGCTCCAGATTGACCCCTCAATCAAAGTCCCCAAACGCATCATCAACCCCACTTATGACAAGTTCATGGAGATTATTGGTGCGGTGGAATAATTTAACAATTACAGGAGGAACCAAGCAATGAGCAGAAAAGTCAAAGTCAACATGGAAGGTGTTGAGAGTTTCACCCGGTGCCCTGAAGGAGAGTGGCTGGCTCAACTGAAAAAGGCTGAGATGGGTGAGGTGCAGGGCAGCGGTGATGACTGCATCAAGGCCCAATTTGAGGTCATCAAGGGCAGCGCCAAGGGCAACACCGTCTTTGAGACCTTCTCCCTGACTGAAAAGGCCCTGTGGAAGTTGAAGAGCTTCCTGGACGCAGCTGGTATGAAGTCCAACGGCAAGCTGACACTGGATCTGGACAAAATGGAGGGCAAGGTGTGTATCATCGATGTCATCCATGATGAGTACAATGGCCAGAAGCGGGCCAAGATTTCTTCCTACATCAAGCCCGGTGAAGACGAAGATGAGGATGAGGACATCGATGACGAAGATGAAGACATCGATGAGGATGAAGAGGAAGATGAGGAGGAAGAAGCCCCCAAGAAGAAGGGCAAAAAGGCTGCTTCCAAGTCTGCTCCTGCCAAGAAGTCCAAGAAGCGTCCTGAGCCTGAAGAGGAAGATGAGGACGAAGATGAAGACGATGACGAGGACGATGAGGAGGAAGATGAGCCCCCCGTCAAGTCCAAGAAGGGCAAGAAAGCTGCCCCCGCCAAGTCCAGCAAAAAGTCCTCTGCAAAGTCCAAGAAGAAGTCCAAGGACGAAGATGACGATGAGGACGATGACTGGGAAGAGGACGATGACTGAGTTGTCTGAATAAAACGGGCCAGAGGGGGCTGCGGCCCCCTCCCCCGATTTCTGGAGGCTTTTATGGACTTGTATCATATCCCAGGTGATACAGGCGGGGACTGGAGAATGGGAAAGTTTGTTGAGTATCAACATGAAGTCCCAAGCATCCACTACCGGGTTATGGGGAACTACATTGTTGACTGGGTACCAGACCGTGATGATGCTGTCATGATGTGTTGGTATATGTCGGCTACATACAATGAAATAACCTGTATGCTGTTACAGGAGTTGTTTGATTGGAGAAGCCTGACCCCGAAAACAGTGAGGGACTATTGCCAGAGGTTTTGGCAGGAAACCAAACCTGTACTTGATTTTGGGTCATCCCGAAAGTATGCCAAGAATATGGATTGGTTTCCAACCTTGATGGAGGCTTTTATCAGAACCACACACCGTAGACCCTATGATTGGCTGAGAGGCTTAATTCAGGGTGACCCTGTGGAAGATTACAGACGGGTATTCAATGCAGTTTCTGCCCTTCCCTACACAGGCAGATTTGCGGCAGACCTGTTTATGGAATCAGTTCTGTATTTGGGTGAGTATCTGGGCGTGGAACTGACTGAGCCCTCCCTGTTAAACTGGAAAAAGTGCAGCAATCTCACCTCTGGATTGTTGAACATATTCTACTACGATGAGGAAGCAAATGAGTATGACAAGACCGGGAAACTGCCTGTGTCAGAAAAGCTCCTGACCAAGAAACTTGAGATTGTTCAGAGAAAGATTGAAAAGGTTTACCCTGAACAAGACAATGACATCAACCTATTCATTGGAAAAATCTGTAGCTTCAGAAACCTATTCAAAGCAGCCCGTTATGGTGGATTTCATCATGACAGAGAGCTGGGTGTGCTGAGAGAATATGAGCGTGTATTGCCTGACTTTCAGTACATTTGGGATAGAGCCTTTGACCTCAGAGAACAGATGTTTGATAAGCGGTTTCTTGGAGAGTTCCATGACTGGGATGGAATACGCCCGGAAAGAAAAAAGCTATGGCTGAGAGAGGGGTTGACTGGGGTTGAGTAGAGTACTGGTCAATGTCCGGGGTTGCAACGGGGCTGGAAAGTCTACCATCCCCATGTCCATGATGGATGACCCCAATATGTATGTACACGAGATTGTGGGGAGTGACGGGAAGAAAATCAGTGCCATCACCGTCTTTCCTTCCTATGGCTGGGTTGCCTTGGGAACATACTTCAACAAAACAGGTGGCCTGGATACCCTGAAGAACAATGCAGTCACCAAGCTGACCTTGTTCGCTGCCCTTGACGGGTTTCCTGAGTATGATGTGCTCATGGAGGGTATCATGGCCAGCACTATCCGCTCAACTTACATTGACTTGTTCCATGAAGTTGAGGATTACTACGGGAAGAAGCAGCTGAAGGTCATCGTGGTGTCCCTTCTCCCACCCGTAGATGTGGCACTGAGCCGTGTTTATGAGCGCAATGGGGGTAAACCCATCAATGAAGCTGCGGTGGCAGGAAAGTGGAATACTGTGGCAAGGAATGTGGCTGAATTTGCCAATGCCGGGTTCACCTCTATCAAAGTGAATTCCGCCAAGGTTAAAAAGAAGAACATGTTGCCGGCTTTTCTCAAGACCGTGGACAAATACAGGAGGTAACAAGGATGAAAGCTATGTTGTCCCAGCCTATGGCGGGAAAGACTGATGAAGAGATTGTTGCCACAAGAGAAAAAGCAATCTCAGCTTTGAAAGAGAAGGGCTATGAAGTCATTAACACCTTGTTTACTGATGACTGGTATAACAAGGAGAAGATGGAAGAACGGGGTGTGGTTCAGATTCCGTTGTGTTTCCTGGCAAAGTCTTTGGAAAACATGAGCCTGTGTGATGCAGCTTATTTTTGCAAGGGCTGGGAAAATGCCAGGGGCTGTCGGATTGAGCATGAAGTTGCTTGCGCCTATGGTCTGACCGTCATCTATGAGGAGGGTTATAACCGTTTGAACCTTCCTATGGCGGCAGGGGGAGCAATGGAGATTCTGGTCAAAAGACACACTGATGTACAGCTGCCGGAAAAGGTGCCCATTGGTGATTGGGTAGACCTGCGGGTGGCTGAGGATACAGACCCGAAAGCAGGTGAGTCCAAACTGCCTGATGGCCATGGAGCTATCCTGGCACCCCGCTCCAGTACATTCAAGCGCACTGGTTTACTTCAGGCGAACAGCATTGGGGTGTTTGAAAACTCCTTCTGTGGGGATGAGGACATCTGGGGCTTTTTCGCCTATGCTACCAGGGATGTTCATCTGAACAAGAATGACCGCATTTGTCAGTTCATGATTTATCCGCTTCAGCCTGAGCTCACTTTCAGAGAGGTTGAACACCTTCCTGACAAAAACAGAGGCGGCTGGGGCTCAACGGGGGTGAAGTGATATGAACAAGATTCAGATTCATAAGCAGCTGTGTGACAACACGCACTCTCTGTATGAGAAAAAGAACGCTGACTATGGTGATTCTTTCTCTCAGCTCAGAAAGAGATACCCCAATTTTGTGTGTATGCGGCTGTTTGACAAGCTCAACCGTCTGGACACCATCATCCAGCCGGGGTATGAATGTAAGGTGTCTGACGAGAAGATTGAGGACACTCTAATGGACATTGCCAACTATGCTCTGATGGAGTTGACTGAACGGCAGTGGGAACGCTCTATGGAGGATAAACCCAATGAAGATAGATACCAACTGGCTGACTGAGGCTGTGGCCATTATTTCCAAGGGTACGGCTGACAGGCTCACAAAAGGGAACATCACTGTATACCGGGTGAAAAACATCATCCGGGTTGATATCAAGGAGGTTTAACATGGTCACAGTATTTGAGGGAAAGACCGTCAATGACGCTTGGTTGGCTGGGTTCAATGCCCTCCAGTCCCAGGCTGAGGAAGGATACACCGCTGACTCCAGAGATGGGGGTGTGGTTGGAGAAATCTGTGATGCGGTTTTCTGTATTGAAGACCCCACCCGGAACATCGTGAGCAGTCCCATTCGCAAGATGCCTATGCGATATGCTGTAGGTGAGCTGGCCTGGTACATGTCTGGTTCCAACAAGGTCAAGGACATTTCCCGGTTTGCCAAGAAATGGGCTGACATCTCTGATGACGGTGAGACAAACAACTCTGCCTATGGTTGGAGAATTTTTGACAAGTTTGGTTTTGACCAGTGGGAGTATGTAAAGCAGTTGCTTTGGAAAGACCCCAGCAGCCGTCAGGCCGTTATCCACATCAAGGATGCGAACAATCAGCCTACCAAAGATGTACCCTGCACGGTATATCTCCAGTTCTTCATCCGGGACGGAAAGCTGAACCTGTCCACACATATGCGGTCTAATGACATATGGATGGGTGTACCCTATGACATGTTCAGCTTCTGCTTCCTTCAGATGCTGATGGCCATGGAGCTGGGTGTTGAGATTGGCCATTACACCCATTATGCTGGTTCTCTCCATATGTACTCCAGAGACTACGAAGCAGCCAAGAAAAACATCGCAGAGCTGCCTCAGGCATCTTCTAACTGAAGGCGGGGGTGGTATCATGCGGGAAGGGCTTATCAAGTTCCTTGTAAAAGTTCTTGATGAGAACAGAGACAAGCTGGTCTGGGAACACCTCTGTTATGCCCCCAAGGACTTGTATTTGAAGTTCGTTGACGCCATGGGGATAGAGCGGTTTGAGATGGCTGATTTTGTGTCCAAATGGGCCAAGGAGGACTTCAATATTGACCTCCCCATGACAACCGCCAAGGACATAACCATTCTCAGGGAGCTTGTATTGGACAAGTATAGTAGCGCATACCCTCATCTATTGAGGAAGTCAGCTACAGACCATCAAGGCTGGGTCAGAGTTTGGGTATCAACACATATGGAAAGGGATTTACAAAGACAATGACTGAATCTACACAATACAATGAAAAAGAGCTGTTCCCGCCCATCCTTGCGGTGGACTTTGATGGAACACTGGTTGAGAACAAGTTCCCTGAGATTGGGGAAGTCAACCCCGTGATTTGGAAAGCTGTGTCTGCTTACCAAGCTGCGGGTTGGAAAATCATCCTCTGGAGCTGCCGAACAGAGACTATGCTTCAGGATGCGGTGAACTTCTGTGCAGAGCGGGGCCTGACCTTTGATGCGGTGAATGAAAACCTCCCTGAAGTCCAGGCATACTATGGCGGTGACACCCGGAAAGTGTTTGCCAATATGTACATTGATGACCGTTCTGCAGCCCTCTTTGTCCAGCCGGGTGTATCAGAGTTTGCCCCGGTCAATCTGGTATGGGGGTGAGCATAGTGTCTGTAAAACGGTTGTGTGATTGTTGTGGCAAGGAAATTACCAAGGATGACTTCATGGTGCTCAATCTCCTGCCATCTCAGACTTCAAGAGGGTTTATATTTGAGCATGCCCCTTGTTCTACTATTTCCCAAGAGCTGTGTGACAGCTGCGCTGCAGAAGTGTATGAGCATTATCGGCTGATGAAAGCCAATAAGCAGGGCAAAATCTTGAAGCGGGTGTGTCTCAATTGTGGTCATGAAGATAACGATAACCCGGTTTGCCAGGTGTGTAAATCTCAAAATTGGGAGATTGAGGAGGAATAAAACAGTTGGGACTTGAAAGCAGTTTTCAGTCCTCTGTGTTAGATTGCCTCAATAAACTGCCTGGTTGTAAAGCAGAGAATGTCTCAGGAAATGCTTCACAATCAGGCAGACCTGATATCAATGGGTGTTTCCATGGGAGAATGTTCAAGTTGGAGTTAAAAACACCTGACCATAGATACAAGGCCAGTAAAAAACAACAACTTGAGCTGAGACGATGGAAGAACGCCGGGTGTGTTGTTGGGGTTATTTACAGCATGAGGATGATTTACAGATTGTTTTCCCTTGATTGGGAACAATACCATGGGTATGACGAGATGCCTGAGGACAATGGGTGTCTGTCTTGGTTTGATATTCCTGATTGGGGTGAATAGGTTGGTTATACATGGATTCAATATGACAACAAAGCCTTGGAAACACCAGCTCAAGGCTTTGGAGTATTTGTACCCCAGAGATGCAGCTGCCCTATACACCAAGCCGGGGAGTGGCAAGACCAAAATAATGATTGACTTGATTGTCAATAGAGGGTTCAAGAGAGTATTGGTTGTGGCTCCTAAAAAACCATGTGATGTTTGGCCCCCTCAAATCAAACTCCATTCAAGTCTGGAGTATGATAACATAATCCAACTCCATAAGTTGAATTGGGAGGGAAAGAAAAAAGCCATTCAGTTGGCTATGAAACAACCAAAAGACAAACCTTTGATATTCATATGCAACTATGAATCAGTCTGGAGAAAACCGCTGGACAAGATGCTATTCTACAAAAAGCTGGGGATTGACTGTGTTATCTGCGATGAAAGTCACAGAATCAAGTCCCCCAGTAGCAAATGTTCCAGATTTCTTGCCCGGTTAGGAAGGAGCGTGCCACACCGATACCTGCTCACGGGCACTCCGTTGGCAGAAAACCCCATGGATGTCTATGCGCAGTACAGATTTCTTGACCCGGCAATATTTGGTACCAACTACTATGCATTTTGTGAGGAATACCAGAATGTAGATACAGCACTCAGCTCCAGGGTTGGCTTTCCTGTTCTGAACAAGAAGGAACCATACAAAAACCTGGATAGACTGAGGGAGAAGATGTTCAGCTGCGCTTTCTACATGAAGTCAACTGTTAAACTCCCCAAAACCTCCCGTATGGTTGTCAAAGTTCCTATGGACCAAAACACTGAAGAGATATACAGAGAATTGGCAAAAGAGGGTGCTGTTGAACTGGGTGAGGGCTTTATGACAGTGAACAATGTCTTGGCTATGACCATCCGTAAACAACAAGTCACAAGTGGGTATCTCCCTGTTGAGTATGACGATGGTACAAAAGAGCTGAAAAGAATCAGCACATACAGGAGGACATTTTTGTACAAATTTGTCAAGAATCTTCCTGTGGAAGAGCCATTGGTCATCTTTGCCAAGTTCAAAAAAGACTTGTATGCTATACGAAAAGTGGCTGAAAAGTTGGGCTGCGGCTATTCTGAGGTATCTGGTTCAGAAGATACCTTGAAGGACTGGAAAGAAGGCAAAACCCGGATATTGGGTGTTCAGTACACCTCTGGCTCTGAAAGCATAGATTTGACCCGTGCCCACATCTGTATCTTCTACACACTGGACCATTCTCTGGGGAAGTATGACCAAGCAAGAAAACGGGTACACCGTCCCGGTCAGGAGAATCCTTGTTTGTACTATCACTTTGTAGCAACCATGTCTACAGGCAAGACTGTTGACCAAGATATACTACAATGCTGGAAGAACAAAGAGGATTATGTCAAAGCTGTAATGAATGGGGCTGAGGCTCACTGAAAAATTTTTCAGAAAACTTTTGAAAAACCTCTTGACTTTTGTTTGAGGGTGGAGTATAATCATGATTGTAAGGAAGATAAACCCCAAACAAGCTGAGGAGGAATACAAAATGAAGACAGTCTCTGAAATTCGTAGCATTATGAAGCTCCATCACACTGCAAGCCGTAGAGGTTATGAAAGCCGCAAAACGGAGGGTCATGTTGAAGAGTACAAAGGCAGATTTGGAACTGGTTATGTCGTTGTAACCCCCAGATTTGATACAACCCAGTATGTTGGCATTGAGTATTACACTGTATAAAAGACAGCCCCGCCGTATGGCGGGGTTTTCTTTTGAAAATTTTTCATTGATTTTCAAAATAATGCTTGACTTTTGATTCATATGGGAGTATGATATGCTTGTAAGGAAGATAAAACCCTAAACCAAAATTAAGACAACAGGCCGGAAAGGAAAGACCATGGAAATGTATCGAGTGTATATTTACTATCTCAGGACTGCAAAACATAAAGACTTTGATAGCAAAAATGACACTTTGAATTATGCTTATGACATCGCAAACAACAACGAAAAAGCAATGCATATCACTATTGAGAATCTTAACACTTGCGAAAAAGTCTTGGAATTATATCCCGAAAGATAAATAGATTGACCCGCCCCGGAGGTAACGAGGGCAGAGTTTTAGGAAGGAGAAACGTTATGTTGTATGAGATTCTTGAGGACAATATGTCCCGTCTGCAGAAGAAGCTGGCCCGCATTCAGAAGAAGTGCATTGAGTATGGCTGTGAGTTCTCTTACAAGGAGCTGGGTGAGACCTTCAAACAGGTCAGAGATGAGGAAACCGGGGTGAAACACACCACCAAGTTCATTACTGTTGATGTTTCTGGAACGGCCCGTGTAAGTGATTGGGAGTTCATTGCTACCATTGAGCACTCCAAGCCCATCAATATCATCCGTTCTTTCCGTCCTGAAGTTGAGATTCCTGAGAGCTATTACACTGCTGATACCCGCTGCGACCACTGCAACACCAAGCGCAACCGCAAAGACACATATCTGATTCGCAATACCATCACTGGGGAGTTCAAGCAGGTGGGCAAGACTTGCCTGAAGGATTTCACCAAAGGTCTGTCTGCTGAAGCCGTGACTGCTTATGTGTCTTGGTTTGATGAACTCATCAAAGGTGAGCAGCCCACCCCCGGTTTCAAGCCCTATTATCCTGTGTCTGAAGTTCTTCAGTATGCGGTTGAAGCTGTTCGGCTGTATGGCTACACCAAGACCTATTCTGAGGGTGTCAGCACTCAAACGATTGTCCGTGAGCAGATGTTCCAGCAGACTGGTTGGGAAGAAAGAGTCAGAGAAGATGGCTTTGATGTTGACCACCGTGGCAATAAGGAGCGTGTTGAGCAGATTCTGACTTGGGTTCCCTCTCTGGCTGATGAGTTTGGATACAATACCAACCTGAAGGCTGTTTGCCATAAGGAGTTTTGTGATGGCCGGGATTTTGGTTTGATTTGTTCTGCTGTTGCGGTCTACAATCGTGAGATGGAGCGCAAAGCCCGTCAGGAGTTTACCCGCAGAACTGATGAGAAGTCTGTATGGGTTGGGGCTGAGGGTGACCGCATTGAGCTTCATGACCTCAGTGTTCGCCTCTTGACAGGATGGGACACCCAGTTTGGGTACACCTACTTGTACAAGCTCACTGCTCCTGATGGAACCATCTTCACCTGGAAAACCGGGAAGTGGCTGGGGAGTTCTGAAGAGATTTCTGCCAATGACCGGGTGTCCCTGAAGGGAACAATCAAAGGGCATAATGAATACAAGGGCATTATGCAGACTGAGCTCACCCGTTGCCGGGTGCTCTAATAGGCTGATACCGGGCCGGGAGTAGGAGAGAAACCTGCCCCCGGCCCGGATTCACGAAAGCCTGGCAATCCTCTCAGTCTATTTCCTCACGGAAAGAGGGTGGGTGTATAACTACCACCCCCGGACTAAAAACACCACTGCGGCCATCCTACGATGAAGAGATGCCCCCAGCCTGAAACCGGGGGCACCTCATTAGCGGGTCTGCTGAACCCTCTCTTTGAGAATAATGCGCTGAAGAGAATCATCCCATGCATAGATGTCATGGTCAGGCCAAGGACGCTCCACGGGAACATACTTGTTTGGTCCAACCTTCATAAACAGTTGGGGTTGTTTCAACAAATGCTGACTCCTATATTTTTGAGCTTTTCCTTGTATTTCTCGTGGTAGCTGTCCTGAAGTGCAGCAATGTAATCAGAGCTGTACTCAACAGACTTCAGTTCAAGGCAGAGCCGTTCCAGATACTTGAGTTCAGTGTCAACATCCTTTACAAGCTCATTCACTTTGTTGAAGTCTGCAATCTTCTGCCATGCCATCAGGTATGCGGCACACTTCTCATAGAGTTCCTTTGTGCCACACTCCCATTCTTTGTACTGCTCCATTGCCTTCTGAACAGCCTGTTTGCGTACAGCTGGGGTGACATCCATTCGGTTGTACTGATACCAATCATCCGGGATGACATCCACAGGGTCAATCTCCTCATCAGGCAGAAGCATACCGTGATGGTTGAGATAGTATCTCTTTAGAGCACGATGTTCAGCAGATTCTGAAAAATACTGATGCTCATGCATTCGCTTGAACCCTCTCAAGCCCAGAAAGTCAAACAAATCAGCCATCTCATTATGGAACATCAGAGCTGTGATTTGCCGGGCATTGATTACACTGAAGACTTCTTTACAGTCTTTGGGCTCATAATCCATGAATATGGACTTGGACTTTGCCACTTTCAGTCCTCCTTTTCTTGTAGTTTGTTCAGGAGAAAGTTCAATTTCTCATCTTGTTCTTTGAGGTGACTGTGTATGTCCAGTACAGCCTCATTTACAGTTTCTTGTAGTTGACTTTGACCCACATTCTCAGAATAGTTGGCCAACCCAACAAGAAAAGATACAATTGCTATTGCATCCAGGATTGAGAACTGTTCCCCTTGATTGTTCATGCCAGCTTCACAGCCCCCACACAAGTATGGTTCACCGTACCAGCAACACCACTGATGTCCAAGGTGATGAGAGGTCTATTCACGCAGCAGGTAGTCAGGCACAGGTCAGTTTCGATGTGACTTGTATACACATCTCCAATCGCTACGGTTTGCTGAGCAATGGCGCAGGGAAGGGCAACCCCGTCTTTGTACAGCTGAAGGATGGCTACGCCCGCAGCGGTGGGGGTGTAAGTGACATCAGCGGAAAGATGGTACAGACCAGACTTGTTAACCCGGATGCTGGCCGTGTTCAAGGTCAGAGAACACCCGCTGTTTACAACAGGAGTTCCTTCCAGATTCAGAGGAGTCAGAGCAGCTGTGAAAGCCTGAGCGGTGTCATTGTATACCCGGACACAAGATTTTGCATACTGATTATTCATACAAAAGCTCCTTTCATAGATAGAAGGGGAGAGCGGTGTGCCCTCCCCTTCAAGTTGGGCATAAATATATGCCAGTGTTCAGATGTTAGCAGCCGCAGCCGTTGCCGCAACCACAAACCCCATAGCCATTCGCTGCAGTATAGGGGCTGCAGGTGACATAGCTGGGAATGGGGAAGGGACGCACCGCATTGATGATGGTCTGCGTCTGAGAGAGGTTGCCCAGCTGGAGCTGAGCTGCCTGCAGATTGTCACGCAGCTCCTGGATGGTGTTCTGAGTCATCAGAGCACGGGTGGCATCACCGTCAGCCTTGATGGCATTGACAATGTCGCAGGTGTTGCGTGCGTTCTCATAGCGCACCGCATCAATGTTCCGGTTGGTTTCGCAGCAGCACTGCTGAGCGGCAAAACGGCTCTCAGCGATGTTACTGTTCACACCGTTGAAGCCCTGGCACAGCTGGTTCTGAATCCCATTCATGCCCTGCAGCATGGCTGTGTTCTGAGCGTAAAAGCCATCACACAGGCCATTCTGGATGCCACGCACAGCGTTATCCAGCTGGCTGTAATTCAGGCCGTCATACAGCTCAGCACGGGTCAAAGCACCCTGAGCCGCTGCGTTGTTGCCAAAGCCAAAGCCGCCGCCACCCCAGGCAAGCAGGAAGAACAGGAAGAACACCCAGACCCAGGTGCCACTGCCTCCTCCAAACATACCGTCAGTGTTTCTGTCCTGCAGAGCCAGAGCATCAGCAACAGACAGACCGTTACCAGATTCCATACCCATACAATTGTCCTCCTTGTAATAGATTTATTTCAACCCAGGAAACTGGGATTGAAACTGAGCCCAAGCATCATCAAAGTTGATGCCTCTCTGTTTACAGAGATTCTCACAGGTTTGCTTCAGTTCCTGCGGGGATTTCCCTTCAGCCATATGCTGAGCCTGTCGAAACATTGGGTTGGCATTTAGCTGACTCATCATGAGGTTCATAGGGTTCAGACCTTTGCCCCCATTCATAAGCATGCCCATCATCTGCATTGGATTGAAATTCATCACTTGTTTCCTCCTTTGCTGTTGTTCCCTCCGTTATTCACGGGCAACCTCTGCTCCAGCCCGTTGAATCTCTGGTGGATTTCTGCCAGTTTCTGGTCCAGATCAGACCTCTTCACATACTCACTCATATCCTGGCCACTGACCACAGCAGAAGTGGCATTCTGGCCATTTCCAGGTTGTCCCCCGGATTCCAGGGAGTATTTCAGGAAAATTATATTCCCATCCAGCCCCAGCTGCTTTGTATAGATTTTTCCATGAGCCTTGTCCGGGAATACAAACAATGACCCATCAAAGTCAATCATAGCAGCGTTTGCCTCCTCTTCATTGGAAACAGGCCGTCCCTTGAGGATAGGAGCAGCAGAGGCTGTTTGCTGAGGGTTGGGTGTATAGTTCCCAGGCTGAGGATAACCCATGGCAGGATTAGCAGCAAACTGGGGGTATTGGGCTTCCATCATTTGGAGCCGCTGTTGAGCTGTCTGCATAGCGGGGTTTGGGTAATAGGTCGGCTGACCGTACATGACATTGTACCTCCTATAATTGAATTGTAAGGCCCATCCCCTTACAATTCAATTATACGATAGGAGGGCAGTGGAGAAGTATACAAGAAGGGTGCCGAAAGTATACAAAAAGGATAAAAGAAACCCCCGCACCGCCGTAGCAGTGCAGGGGTTTCTTCAAAATAGCTTGCTCAGTTTGGAAAGTGCCTTTGCGTGTCGTTTCTTGATTGTGACCTCCGCATAACCCAGGGTGTCTCCAATGTATCTGAAGTCTTTTCCCTTGAGGTAGTGCAAACGCAAGATTTCCTTGTCTTCATCAGTCAATGTTGACCGTTCTAACAGGTCATCAAACCGGGATACATCAGGGATGTCCTTGAGCTTTCTTCTGGTGTCAAGATGAATGCTCAATCTTTACACCCCTCACTTTGATTTGTACCTCCCGCAAGTAGGGCAACGGGATTGACCACCGTTATGACTTGAACCAATATTGGTTTTACCTGATGGACTGGAGTGTGTCACTGTTGCTCCCTTGCTCTTGCTGCTGGATGTACGTGTTCTGGTCACCGTTGTTTCGCCATTCGGTGTTACCTCCTCAGAGTTTCCTTGAATGTAGTCGGCGTTTTCGCCAGCTTGGTATACATTGTTGCCTGAGCCCTCTCCTGTATCTTGAGTGACTGTGGTGGTAGTTGCTGTAGTTGTCCACCCACTCTCGTACCAGGTGAAAATTCCTGCAATAGCAATGTTAGCCAGGAGGCTGATGATGAGGATAATCCTCAGCCAAAAGTCCTCCCGCCTTTTGGATTCAAGCATGGTCATAACGATTCTATTCAGGGCCACACTCTGGTCCAGCGCATCCTTCTCTTTGCGAAGAGCATCCAGTTGCTGGATTGAAGTATCTGGCTTCATTGTTATGCACCTCTATCTTCTATGTGTTTCAGGGTTTCCATGATAGTAATCAGAGCTTGCGTGTTGGCATCAGATGAATGCATCATATTGAACAAAGTTTTGATTTGTTCCTCGTGAGAGTTTACAAGGAGCGCCAGAGACTGCTGGCTTGTAGTCAAGCCTTTTACATCTGACTTCAGCTCCTCGATACCCTCTATTGCTTGGTTGATTTTCTGGACCACAATACCGTCATTCTTGGCCCGTCCATTCATACCAACAACAAATGTGAGAATACCTATCAAACAAGCTACAATACTGCAAGCAAACAGTATGTAGTCCATTGGTTGAGGCCCTCCTGTCAGTCAAGTTTGCCCATGTTGTTAAGCACGGTCATGACACGGCAGAAGTCCTCCGTGACATTGATGACATTGTCATCCAAACGCTTGGGGTCAGGGTCTTTGTACCCAACCAGGGCTTTCTTCTCCATCAACTTCTGGATGGCGGGGCGATAATTCTGGGGCACATCCTGGAGATGAGTGTATATGGGCACGGTTTCTTCTTCCTTTTCAGGTTTTTTAGTGGGATTGTTATAACTGCGGGCATCAATCACCCAGTAGTAGGCAGCTTCATTTCTGAAGGTGTTGATATCACCATTCAAACGGCTATCTCTGATGCTGGCCGGGTCATTGATTCTCACCTTGTTGTCCTCCCACCAGACAACAACGAAGTGACCACCAGATGTCCAGTTACCCTTTTTCATCAGGGCAATCAGGTAGTACCCCTGCTTCAAAAGGGCAAAAGCCTTGTCGTGAACAGGGTCATTCGGCTTGTGGTATACATTAGTCCAGTTGAGCTGATAACAGTTGATTCCATAAGCCGCAAACTGGGGAGCAAAGTATGCGTAATAGGTTCCATGATGAGGGGCTTTGTACCCGTGTTCCAGAGACCATCTACAAGCATCAACCGGGGTGAAGGTCTTGCCCGTCAGGGTTTCAATCAGCATAGCTGCTGCTGTAGGCCCGCAGCCAGCTGCTCCGATGGTTGTGGATTCTCCTTTGGCAGAATAGTCCTTGTTTTCCCACCGGGGGTCAGTCTGAAAATATAAAACAGGCTGTTTGTTCATGATTTCCTCCTTTCACCTGCTATCATACTATGAAATGGGATAAAAGTCAAGCAGAAATTTTTACAAGGTGGGGGAGAGCCAAAAGCCCTCCCCCGGTTGGGTTACTGCTGCTTGGTGCCGCCGTATTCGACAGGAACCAGCTCAGGCAGACCGCTGTCAATCAAGACCTCAGCCACGCCCTGCTTCAGAGCCTTGGGCACCTGGTCAAATTCCGTCTTGCCCAAGATAACCCGCTGTGCGAAAAACATTGCCATCATGATTTTTCCTCCTTGTGATAAAAAGATATTTATGAAAAGGAACCAGATGAAGTCCCTCATCATACGCCACCATAGACCTGAGTTGCCATTTCAGCAATACAGTCCTCAATGAAGTCAGACCTGTTGGACTGAGCCTGAAGCTGGGCTTTGAGCAGTTTGTTTTCCTGTTGGAGTTTCTCCATAGAGGGCTGTTCAGTCTCTGCTCCTAAGAGTTCCCCTGTGACTATGTTTCGATAAAAATGTTCACCATTGAGTTCAACTTCTACATAGCCCGCTTTGGGGGGTAATGTTGGTACAGTAATCAAGCTCAAACACCTTCCTTTGCCTTAATGTACTTGTGTACCAGAGAGCTGGTGTTTTTAGGTACAGCATATAAGGGGATTTTAACCTCATAGGAGCCTATGTGTAGTAGCAGTGTATTGTTCTGGATTATTGCGTGACTCAGTGAAGCTGAGGAATCAATAACACTGTTACTGTCTCTTGTTGAAATACGGCTCCAATTAGATGCTCCCAGCAGCACATTTGAAGTAAATAGACTGGCATATCTACTTGTTCCCAATGGGTAGCCACCAAGCATGTAGAATTTCCCACGGATTTTCCAAATGGGGCTTTTGGGAAGATACCCATAGTTATCTACAGGTATATTCAGAGTCAAAGCTGTCCAAGAATCTGCTGTGATTGAATTAGCATATACAATTACTGGATAGTATAGGTTATTAGTGTTATAGTACCCTAAGTATACAAATTTCCCATCCAGCTTACAAAGGCCACAATTCGACAAATAGGAACTGTCGAAGTTTCCAGAAATTGTATAAGCTTTATAAGTGTATGCTAATGGTGCATTTGGAGTAGAATACATAACAGCACGTGTATCACCGTCATCTGAGAGAAATGCCAGTGTATCCTCATCTCGATAAAATGCTTCAATCGTACTATAAATGTTATTGACTTGAACTATGCTTGCTCCAGCAGATTTCAAAAAGCTGGGAACAGGACTTCTCATGATAAATGGGTAGTAACGGCCAGTACTTGTTTTATTCGCACCAGCGCAAGCCAAGTAATAGTTCCCATCAGCATACCACATGTCAAAAAATGCTCCCAGGCCTTTTCCATAGAAGTCATGTCCCGCAGCTGTACCAGCTGTCCATGTAGAAGGATTTTGAGTGTAGTATACAATTGGTGCACCGGGGAATCCACTACTAAGAGTGAATACAGCAATAAAGTACCCATTTACAAAGAATACATTTGGATAGCGCACAGAATCGTCTGCATAAAGAGTAACATAAGTGGATGTTTTGAAATGGTTGGTAGAATAATAGATACCAATTTCAGATGACCCGTCTACTACTATCACTTGGTACCCATTTCCTTCAGCATACCCTGAAGCTGCTGCCCTAAGGTTTGTTATCTGCTGATTAGCCATGTATATGGCTTCAAATTCTGGGGTAATGGCAGCCAATTTAGGGTATGTATCAGGGTTAAACCCTTCTCCATTACAAAGCAGCCAATTTGCCCCAAGGTTGGTTCGAAAAGTTTCAATGGTATCTCCCACGTCATAGGCAAAAGGCTTGACCATGGATTTTGCTTTTGCCGGACTGAGCCATTTAGTGTCATTTGTTCCAGTAATAGCCTCAGCAGCCGTGGCTTTCATGTGATTGTAGAAAGCCTTTACTTTGGAAGGGCTCATCCATTTGGTATCCAAACTTCCAGCTTGAGCTTCTGCTGTAGTAGCAAGAATGTAGGTCATGTATGCCTTGACCATAGCCGGGGACATCCACTTGTCGTCTGCTGTACCTTCTTGAGCTTCAGTTTCGATTGCTTTATCAGATACAGAGACTTTGTCAGTTTTGAGCTCATTGATTTGATTCTGTAAGTTTGTTGCAATATCCCCACTCAGCTGAGTTTTGATATCCTCAAACCAAGTTTGAAATGCGTTATCATACTGAGCAAACAAATCAGTGGTATCAATCTGGTCAATGGTACCTGCTACAATACCGCAACGGTTGGTATTGGAACGCATATCAGTAATGCTGGACTGAGAGATGCTGGCCATACCGGCACTTACAGTAATTTGAGCAAGTTCCAATTCGTACAAGTCCTTGTCTCTCTGAAGAGAAACAGCAGACGGACTGGCTGAAACTGCACCTGACTTGATGTACAGCTGAATCTCACGGTCAACATAGTTCAGGCCCATGATTACAGAATCAATACGGGACAAACTGGGGTTGGCAGTAGGAATGGTTAACTGCTCCGGGGCATTGTCCTCCACTGTGATATAGTACCCGTTCACCCATCCGCTGCCGGGCTGAACACTTACATGCATATCCGGGTTGGAAGATGCTTTCACCTGCATACCTGTAGAGGGGTCAGGGAAAACACCATTCTTGACAAGCAAACTGAAGTAATGGGCAAAAGTTGCCGCACTGTACACACGGTCATAATTGCCACCACCTTGGTCTACAGCATCAAAAAATCCGCTTGTATAAGCCACTATTGTGTCCTCCTTTTCAACTTATTTGCAAGGGTAGGCTGTTCATACCCAAAGGTGATGTCCAACCGTTCTCCATCCTCATCGAAGGTTTTCATCACTTCTGTAATCATAGCATTTGTTCTCACCTTGAGTTTGCTATCATACACAGTGACTCTGTCTCCCAAGAAGAAGTCAACCCCATACACATACCCGGTAACACCAAATGTTCTCAGGGTAGCAGAGAACGATTCAATGTTTTTATAGTCCTCTAAAGAAGTTTTTCCACGCTCAACCAGCATAGAGTTGTACTCAGCTTCTGGTATTGTAGTCCCATCAGTTTTCGCACTTTGCAAGTCTCTTGCATCAACAAACAGTTCTCTCCGGGAAAGCCCTGCTGCTGAACCAACTGTCTGAACACGGCGGGATGTCCCAGTGCCTTCACCTGCTATATAGGCAAAGTTTCTCAGTTCAGACTTGTTGTGTGAATAGGCCGATTCAAGGATGTCATCAAGGTCAGACGAAAACAACACCGGGTTGACCTCAGATTGGTCTAATGTTCTGTCTGTACCCTGGTACACTCGGAAAACAAACTTGGTTTGTCTGGGGAAGAACTGAAGCCTGAACCCCAGAGAATTGGCCTCACAAAGTTTTGAGGATTCCAGCAAAACAGTATCGCCTGTTTTCTGGTAGGAAACCAATGGCCCATAAGCAACTTGGTCAGAAGCCAGCTCAATCAAAGGGATTTTCCGGGTTGTGTCTGTCGGGTTTATCAGATTATCATTCACATGTTTGCGAAGTATGCTACTGATTCTCCCAGTCATAATCACAGTTGGGTAGATTGTCCTGTAATCAAGATAGCTCTCAGCCAAACGGCCTTGAATGTGTATTGTCTTGGTACCGTTTTCATCACTGGTCAATTCTTTGAACTCAATGACTCCAGCGGATTCACCACCAATCCAGAGCAGGTTGTCTTCCTGTAGCAGCTCTGCGTTTTGGTCATTTAAGGGACACCACAGCTCAAAGTTTCCTGCATCAGAAAACTTTTCCAACCAGGTCAACCCTGTGACCACATCAATAACCCCCAGAGGGGTGATGGAGCTGTTGAACACATACAAATCAAGCCCCATCACTGCACCTCCAGGTATTTGGGCAAGAAGGAAATGAGAACTTCAAGCCCGTCCACATTCTCATCAGCATCATACTTGAGGGTGTTCTCCCCGGTATGTAGCTGAAGCCAAGCGGAATCAAAGTCCATGTATTTGAAGTAGTTGGATTCTACACCACTGACTACTCCTTTGATGTACTTTTCACCACTTCCTGTAGAAATGATGATTTGTTCACCAGCAGACATAGTTTTGTTCACCTTAATGAACTCTCTTGTGTCTACATTCAATAAGCTGGGGTTGACCACAGTACTTGTACAAGAGAAGATGATATACAATCCTGTATCAATGTCCCCTTCATTGTTGAGTGTGGCCAACAAAGAGGGTTCACGCAATCCCATAAGGATTCCAGTGCTTTTGGGGATAATCAGAGGAAACCGAAACTTGGGGATGATGGATGCAATCAAAGCAGACTGTTTGTCTTTTGTGGTAAACATAGGGTCAGCACAAGTTCCTTGAATAAGAAACTTACACAAAACTTCATTGTTCTCCTCATAAGACACAGAATACTTTACAGAGAAGTCTGGCTTGAATGTCAGCTTGTACTTCTCTTGAATGACTGCATCAATCGGGTGCAAAGGATTTATCAGACGGTTCAAAAGCTCCTTGTTTGCCCTGAGCTCATCATAAGTATCTCCAATCACCCAACCGCTGATTGCCACAGTTCTCTGTTCAAGTGTTGTGCTATCAATGTAAACTCCAACTTGACTTACATATTTGTAGCTGTGATGAGTCCCCTCCACAGTTCCAAGGTCTGCTTCATCAAGAACAAGCTCACTATTGTCTTTGTCCAGTAACACGGACTGGAGAGTGACCGTGTTTGTAAGTACCAAGGATTCAATCATGGCTCACCCTCCTTTACTTGATACCCATAGAAATCTGCTGGGATGTTTGCTTCAGTTTCTTTGCTGCTACAGTAGGAGTAACAGCCACAGGGCTATTAAACACATAGTTGTTTGTAACAAAACCCTCCCGCATTTCTGCCTCAGTCCAACCAGAGGAAGATTTTGAAGCATTGAAGTGATACCCTTTGCTACTGGAGGAGCTTTTGAGTGCAGATGTGCTAACAGATAGGGTTTTTGCAGCTGAGGTCGCAGCTTGAAGGGCTTGTAGCTTTTGAAGTGCGGTAATCTGTTGCTGAATGCTTGCTGTAACCCTATCATAAGCAGCCTTTTGGCTGTCCAGAGCAGCAATAACAGTGGTGTTCTGTTCAACCAGGGCTTTATACAGGTCAGTTAGCTTGATACAGAGGTTTGCAAGAACGGTGTATGCTTGGTTCAGTATGTTAACTGCATTTGTATTTTCTTGTTCTCTCAGAGTTAGGTCAGTAACCTGCTGGGAATAGATTGTGATGTTTTGCTGGTCTTCAGCATCTCCAATACCAAAGGGCTGGATTGCATTATCCGCAAAACTCATGAGTTGGGTGATTTGAGAAACAAGAGATTCCAGCTTTGTGGTCAGCATATTGGCCATCTCCATGACCGCAGCCATAGCCACATTAGAAGAATCATACACACCCCCCGCCAAGCCCTGCATGAGCATAGTGCCCATTTCTGCAGTCTTTTTGGAGGGGGAATGGATGTCAAAAGCAGTTTTGAAACCATTCAGAATACTTCCAGCAACACTCTTGACCCTGTCTACAACAGCCCCCACTGCGCTTGAGATACCATCAGCCAAGCCCATCAGAAGGTTTTTACCAACCTCAAGCATCTTTCCGGGAAGCTCCTCAAAGAAACTCACGATTGTGCTGATGACATTCGGGATAGCAGTTTGAGCCCAACTGATGATGTCTGAACCCCACTGTTTAATTTTGGCAATTGCATCCAACAAGGCAGTCCAAATCCGTCCAGGCAGCTGAAGGAAAAAGTTCACAACTGTGTCAATGATTTGAGCACCTACAGTCAGAGCTTTTTCCTTGGTCTGAACAATCCAGTTTGCAAAGTTGGTAACAGTCCGAACAAGGAAATTCCAGATTTTACCCGGCAACTGGCTGAAGAAGTTTACAATGGCATCAATGACCTTGGGGCCAACCTCAGCAGCCTTTTGAGCTAAACTTACAACCCAGTTAGCCAGCGTACCAATCGCAAAGCCGATAGCATAACCAATCCGCTCAGGAAGTTCCGTGAACCACTGTACAAGCTCATTGATTTTCTCAGGTATGACAACAGTAAAGAAGTTGGATATGTTATCAACCAGAGTTTGAAACCAAGCAACCACAGAGTCAATGGCCCCAGGAATGGTGACTGTAAAGAAGTTTACAAGGGCATTTACAACACCGCTGATAGTTTCCTTGATTTGAGCCCAGGCCGTGTTTACAAAGTTCCTGAATGTCTCATTCTTGTTGTAGAGAGTAACCAAAGCGGCTACCAACCCTGCTATTGCCAAAACAACAATCGCAATCGGGTTTGCTGCCATAACAGCATTCAGAGCTGCAAATGCAGGTTTCAGTACATTCACAACCTTGATTATGTTAGTCACAGCAGTTATGAGCTTTCCAATAATGAGAAGGACTGGTCCAATGGCTGCTACAACCGTTGCGATTGTTACAACCAGCTGCTTTTGGCCATCGGTTAATCCATTCAACCAGTTCAGGAAATTCTGGAGAGAGCTGACAACTTTCTTTACAGCCGGGAGAAGAATGTTGCCAAAGCTGATGGCGATACCCTCAAGGGTGGACTTGAGGATGGTCAACTGACCTCCCAAGTTGTCCATCATAACATTAGCCACATTCTGAGCTGCTCCGCTGGAGTTATTGATTGCTTCAGTCAGGTTGTCAAAGTCAGCCTGAGAAGAATTGACGATGGCCAACAGACCAGACATACCCTCCTTGCCGGCAATACCCGCCGCATACTCAGCTTTTTCAGCCTCTGTCAAGCCATTGAACCCATCTCTCATCTCATTGAGGAGCTGATTGAGGGGTTTTACATTCCCGGCTGAGTCAGTCAAGGAGATGTTCAGCTTGTCCATATAAGACTGAACTTGGTCGGTGGGTTTGGCAAGGTTGGTCAACACATTTTTCAAGGATGTACCAGCCTGAGAACCTTTGATACCAGAGTTGGCCATAAGGCCGATGGCAACAGAAGCATCCTCAATACTGTACCCCAAAGCACCAGCAACAGGAGCTACATACTTGAATGTTTCTCCCATCAGGGCTACACTTGTGTTGGAGCGGTTTGCCGTCTGAGCCAGAACATCAGCGAAACGGGTGGACTGGTCTGCGGAAAGACCAAAAGCGGTCATTGCATCTGTAACAATATCAGAGGTGCTGGCAAGGTCTTCACCAGAGGCCGCAGCAAGCTGCATAACACCATTGATACCATTCAGCATAGCCTCGGTGTCCCAACCCGCCATGGCCATATATTTCAGGGCCGCAGCGGATTCACTGGCGCTAAACTTGGTGGTTGCACCCATTTCTTGAGCTTTGTCTGTCAATGCTTGGAGCTCATCCCCGGATGCACCAGAGATTGCTGCCACCTCAGACATGGCACTCTCAAATTTGGCTGCTACACCTGCAACTGCGGCACCTGCGCCAGCAATTGGGACAGTGAGGTTTTTGGTCATAGATGACCCAACACTATGAAATGCTGAGCCAAGTGTTATCATTGAATGCTCGAAGGTCTTGCAGAGCGGACTTGAAACCCCGTTGAAACCCGGATGTATCCAAATCCAGATACCCTATTGCTTGACCTACACTAATGGACACTGGGCTCACCCCCTCTTGTAGCTATCATACATCTCAGCGAAACTCTTGTATTTAGTCTTGAATCTGGGACTGTCCCCAGAATCAATTCTTGCTTGGATGTATGCACAGGCTTCATTCAGGCAATAACCCGTGTACTCATCTTCAATAGCCAGAAGTTCACTGGGCGTCCTGTTGTACAGGCTGCTCATTCTCAGAAGTTCCATCACCCTTGAGCTGGCTACGAAAGCTGCCCAGGGCGGTCACCCCCCTCTGAGTGTAGTTGAACACAAACATCAACTGGTCATCCGTGAGGGTGACACCCGCCTCCTTCAGCTGAGCATAGGAGGGCTCAACGAAACAGGCCTCACAGATAGCATCCAGGACACCGAACAGATTGCTCATGGCCTGGTCATCCTCAGTGTCAAAACCCCCCTTGGCAAACAGCTCACTGGCCGTGGCGATGAGAGCATTGGGGATTTTACCAGCCCGGACAAGGGCCAGCATGGAAGGTCGCTTCAGACGGGCCACAAAAGGCTGGCCCTCAACAAACGGGGGCAGCTCAATAAGTGTGCCTTGACTTGCTTTTACAAGGTCATCAATGGGAGTGACAACCAGCCCATTCTGATTATACATATTGCCTTTTCCTCCTTCTTGTTATCAGCTCACGCTGGGCAAAGTCTGCACATAGTGAATTTCATACGGGGCTTCATTCTTCTTGGGTGCAGAGTTGATGGTGTACTCAGGAGCACGGAAAGCCCCATCTTCAGACCCAAACGCCACGGGAACACCCTGGCAGTTGGGGTAGGTAATCTGTTCATACTGAACAATCTGGCCGCTGGCGTCATACTGAGCAGAATAGGCATGGAGCTTGAACACTTCACCCTTCTCCCCGCTGCCGACAGTGGGCGGCATATAGGAACTTACACCAAAAGCGGTTTCCTCAGTGCCTTCAGTGGTTTTCTCAGCACTGGTCCAGTACTTGATAGTGCCACCCTGCAGGATTTTGACCAGCTCAGGAGCAAACACATTGTCGGTCAAAGTAATCTGGTTGCCAGTGATAGTGCTCACTGCGGGCTTCTGAGCCTTCAGCTTGCCCTTGATAACCAGCTTGACCGCATCTTCCTCTTCAATCTGGGGCTCAACCCCAATCTGAGAGGCCGTGTCCAGAGCATAGGACTTGGTGGCAGTCTCAACCACAACCATGACTACATCAATGGTCGGGATTTCAGTGATTGCTTTGGGAGTAACAGCCATTGTTATATACCTCCTTGTTAATTTTTACGATTGTTTCTGTACTGTACACTAATCATGTGCCCTTTGACCGTGTCATCCAGGAAGGAGGCTGTCTGGAAGTAAACCGGGATGATGGCCGGGTACAACCCTGTCATGGCCTCCTTCACCTTCTCCACATAGGGTTCAAGGGTGCTGAACTGGTCTTTGGGTACATAACACATTACATCGTACAGAGCTTGGGAACTGGAAAAGTTGGAGAGAGGATTCAAGCCGGCATCCTTCAGAACAACATATGGGCTTGTGCATTCACCCTGGTGCTGACCGGGGCTGTACACATCCAGTCCGCTTGCCTTCAGATGCTTGTAGATGTTCTGCCACTGGCTCATACCTTCCCCAACCTTTCCATAAGTCTTTCAAACCCCGGCATAATCTCAAATGTTCCCACGTATTCAATAGCCTGGGGAATGATGCTGAAGCGTTTTTCGTTGGCCAGTTCCAACCAGATACCATAGTCAACTCCATGGGCCAAGTAAATCCTATACCCAACCTCAGATTTGCCCACATACCCGTTCAATCTCTGGCGGGCATGTCCAGTTCTGTCTGTCCAACGGCGGTTTTCTTTTGCGAAGTTCTCAAGCTGGCGTGCTCCTTGTTCGGCATACATACGGATGGCCAAATCAGCTTTGTCCTGAGCCCCAATGAGGCCATTGGCCAATTTGCTGATGTCAAGTCGAAACCCTTTGGCCATTTGTCTGCACCTCCTCAAGAGAAATATCACCAACAATGTTAGCCTCAGAAATGTTCTTGACCTCTCCCACCTTGTAGGTTTTTCCATTGAAGGAAAGCTCATCAGTGTGGAGGACTTTCTGAGCATCTTCCCACAGACACAAAATCATGGGGGAAGGTTTCTGCCGGATTGTGGTAGATTCAGTTGATGTCTTGGACAAGAAATTTGTGGTTTCGTGATATACCCCTACAATATCAACAGATTCGGTCTGTCCGTTGGGTTCACCAAAATCATTTGTTCCTTGTCTTTTGAAACTGAAAGTCTTTCCCTGAGTGTGAATGAGGCGGCGCACCTTGTTCAGCTGAAATGCCAGTGCGTCCACATCAATAACCCCCTTCAAGCACGCCAGAGTTGTGGGGCCGATACTTTGCCGCAAGTCTGCGGAAATACTTGGAACTGTCTCCGGCACTGAGGCCGGAAACTGAGAGGGTGGTGTCCTCAGCTTTGATGAGCAGACACTGGTATGCCGTGGCATTGTAGTCCCCGCCATTCTCTTTGAGGTAGAAGTTCAGCTGTTCATCAGTGAAGAACGGCACATCAGCCTCCCTGAGAACAATTTTGAGTTCTTCCATGCTGCTCATGATGTTGCCTCCCTTACTTCTTCAGGTGTTCCCGGATGAGGGCACGCAGCTCCTTCTTGGAGCGGATGCCATCGTGGTCCAGTTCCAGCTGGTCGGCGTACTCATTGAGCTGGTCAAAGCTCATCTCACCCAGGGGGATTTCCGACAGGTCAACATCATCCTCGGTGTCGTCCTCGTCATCCCCGTCTTCATCCTCCGGGCCATCAGTGTCCTGCCGCAATTCCTGCTGAGAGGAATGGCCGGGGTGGCCAGTTTCGGGGGTGGGGTGGGTATCTACCTTCCCGGCCTCCTCGTGGCCATCCTCGCCATCTACGGCGTGGAAACCGTTATGCTCATAGAAGGACTTGAATGCACCATTTGTAACTGTGAGAGTTACAACGCCATTAGTGACCTGGAGCATGTTCTTGTTCCTCCTTTACTCAGGACTTGATGACATCCAGGATGTACACGCTGTCCGCAGCCTCGAAGGAGGGCAGGCAAATCATGGTCACCTTGGTTTCAACATTGACGGGGTCTGCCTTCTCGATGGTGGTCACAGCCACGCCCACATCGGTGATGGCGACATTGGCCACCTTGCCACCCATCAGGTCGGATTCCTCCGGGGTGGTGCCGAACCAGGTGGTGCCCAGGTTGCCAGCGGGGAACAGAACCACGGTGTCATCGGGAACAAACTGGGTGGCGGTGCCGGCATCGTTCTTGTAACGCTTGCCATACACAATCAGCTCCAGGCCCAGTTCGTCCATCAGGTACTGGCTCAGGCGGGCATCGGACAGGGCAGACACCTGACCGTTGGACAGAACGAAGATGGACTTGATGATTTTCTCATTCTTGCGCAGGTAACTCCAAGTTTTGCGGGTGCAGACACCACGGGTGGGACGGATGCCAGTGTCATCCTCAATCTTGTCCATGGCAGTGCGCATGTCCTCGATGGGGTCAGAGGTCGTGGTGCTCCAGGAAACGGCCACCTCAGACTTGTGGTCAGAGGGCATGCCATAGTCATAATTGTAGGCCTGACCATTGGCAGTGATGGCGATAGCACCAGTGGTCAGAGCCATCATGCGCATCTCCTCACGGCGGGCACGGGCACCTTCCAGCAGGTGGGTCTCATCGGCAAACACCCGGCGCACAACGGCGTCAATGTAAGCCTGATTGCCGGTTTCCAGAACCATGTTCAGCTCCTGGCGCAGTTCCTCATCCACATAGGTGGATTCCTTGAAGAACGGCATCTGAGTGGACAGCTTGTCGAAACCGATGCGGGCACGGGGAACAGCGCCAGCGTCAAAGGCAGAGGGCTTCAGAACAACGGGCAGACCGTTGGCGCCCTTAATCCAGTCCAGCTTCAGGCCCAGCTTCTTGTCGGCGGGGAACAGTTCCTCACCCAGATACGGGGGCATGTCCTGGATGTGCTCTTCCCAGTAGGAAGTCAGCTCAGGGGCTTTGATGAGGTCAAAAATAGACATATATTGTTTCCTCCTTTTCTACAGTTGTGTTGGTTAGTCCTTCAGGAACCAGACCTTGCCGGCCAGCTCAGTCTTGCGGTTGGCGGTAATCTTGGCCGCAGTGGTAGAATCCACACGGGACAGATTCACGAAACCCCAAATGAGCAGGGTGGCATTGGCGTCAGCATCGGTGACATCCACATCGTGGAGCAGGATGCCCACGGCGGGCTTGGCATCGCCAGCACTGCCAGTGGAATCATCCGCAGCGGCAACGAAAGCAGTGCCACGGGCCGTCAGGTCACCGCTCAGGGGAGTGCCAGCCTTCACAATCTTGTGGCCATTCTCGGTGACCGCACCTGCGAAGTTCTTGGCCAGCTTGATGCCCACAGACATCTGATTCTGCACATTGAACAGAATCTGAACCGGGGCAGCGCCAGTAGTTTTCTTGATACCAGACTGATTGAGCATGTTGTTTTCCTCCTTATGTTGTTAGTTTTTGAAATAGGAGCTTTTGGCTGCGGGCTTGTTGACCTTTGCCAATCTCTGGCCCAGGCCCTCAGTCCCAGCCTGGGGCTTGCGGGGTGGATTGTTGGAACGGCCAGTGCCGGAACCACCAGAGGTTTCTGCGAAAAAAGACGGGTACTTGGTCTTGAATTCCTCCATGACCTTCTCCACAGGCATAGTTTCGGAAACCTTGGACTGAGCCAGGACGATAATGTCATCCAGATACTCAGGATTGGCTCCAGCAGCCAGTGCGGCCACCTTCATCTCCAGTTTGGCTGCCTTGGTCTCAGCCTCAGCCTTTGCGGTCTCAGCCGCAGCCTTGGCTTCAGCATCCAGCTGTGCCTGGGTTTTACCCGCATCAAGGGTGGCTTTGATGTTCTTCAGGGTGTCCTTGAAGCTCTTGTCGTCCTTGATATCAAACCCCAGTTCTTTGAGGATTGCCTGACGGGCAGTGCGCTTCTCGTTGGCCATCATAGAGTTCAGCTGCTCCTGTGTGTAGGTTTTAACAGCAGGAGGTTCAGCCGGGGGCTCAGCGGGAGGTGCGGGAGGCTCTGCAGGCGGTTCTGCGGGGGGTTCAGCGGGAGGGTCAGCAAAAAACTGAAGCCCAATACCCTTCAGGGTGTCTCTGATGTTCTCTTCCATTGTTCGTTCCTCCTTACAATATCCATGCTCACCGTGCATGGTAACGGTAATCCAGCTGAATTGTATCGCCCTCAGACTGGTAAAGGGCACCATTAAACCTCTCAGCCAACTGCTGGCGTCTGAAGTCTAATTTCCTGTTGAGCTTGGTATATTTCTCCTGGAGCTTCTGGGGGACTGGCTTCTGACTCCCATAAAATTTCATACGGCGCATCATGCAGTCTTTGAGCTCATGGAGAAGGGAGAGTGTTTCTGCATCATCCATGATGACAGGGTATCTTTTGCCGCAGTTGGGGCAATACAGGTAGGTCAACACAACATCATGAGCCAGACCATCTTTTTCAAGGGTGACATTCTCCTCCTTGAGTGTGTCCCGGCTGACCTGAAACTGGTAGTGACAAAGGTCACAAACCGTATTGTTATCAGGCATAGGGAGCTTGGCCACCTTTTTCTGCGGTGCCTGTTCCTTATTGGGAAAAGATATGATTTTCTTGTTCATATAAAGCATCCTCCATTTGATGTTCAGGTCAATCAGAAAGAAATCTGGCAACCAGCTCAAGGGTATTTACTTTTGTACCCTCAATGTCCTCTTCAAGTATTCTTGCCCCCGTGAATTCATACTTTTGACCTGGTGCAAAAAGCACTTCACTTTCTGCTTTGTTATCAGTCACATAACCCCTTTTACCAGCATTAGTTTCAAAGACTATGCTTACAGGTTTTTTAACATATGCCCTTTTCTCAGCTACAGCTGAAGTAGACAAAAAAGATTTTTCTGTAAAAGACTGGTCTGAAATCTTGTTATTCAAATCAGACATAAACTGTTCTGTCATCTCTGAGGTCAGTGTACCATTTCTCATTTTATTCAAAAATGAGAAAGAGTCAACCCCAAAAACTGCATCCAGATATTCATCATCAACCCGCCTATATAGTTTACAATCCATGGGGATAGTATTGGAGTTGCAAACTTTTGACATAACAGATACAGCATCTTTGAATTCTGAAGATTGATAACCACCTGTCCTCAGGATTTCATTCACTGTAAAAGATTGCCCTGTATGTACATACCAATCGTGAAGAACATCCAAATCTTCTTGAGTAACTTGTTGCTGACTTGAGAACATATCAAATTGTGATTGAGACATAGTCTGGTAGTGTACAGAACCTTTTACAGATTCAGGTGTAATCCCTTGCTGCTCATACAGGGATTCAGCCCAATTATCAAGCTCTGGGTCTGAACCTCCAAGTGCCCAGTCAGCAATCCTATCTGCTATGTCAGTCATGCTGTCTTCAATAACAGCAACGAATGTACACATACCATTGGGGTGGTCCAATGGGAGGTCTGTTTTGGAGTATTCAACCCCATCACGCTCTGCGCAAATCTCGCACATGCGTGCACCTCCTGAGGACACCCATTTGTATTTTGTGACAAAGGGGTTTTTCTGTGTGGTTTTCACAAAGCTCTGTTGATAAGCATGTGAAATCATTGTGCGGGCAAGTCTTTGAGCACTGTAGTCAACCTTTTTGGCTGTACCCGGATAAACCTTGGACCACTCCCAGTCTTTCCGGGCAAGTGGGTCAACATACTTCTCCAAATCCTTGGCAATGTCGTAGGCACTCTTGTTCTGAGCAATACCCTGAGCAACAACATTCTGAACATCTTTCTGTGTTCTCCTGTTGTTTTTCCAGAGTGCTCTGCTCAGGCTCCATTTGCCTTCATAGAGCTGCCCTGTAGCCACAGCACGCACAACCTCATCGGGAACATGGGAGAAAGCACCCTGTATAGGTATGCCAGCTTTCTTCAGAAAGTCAATATTGTCTCCCACAACAGCCTCAGCTGTTTTCTTCATGTTTCCCTTAACAGTAGATTCAATCTCACCCCGGATTTTGTCCAGCTCTTTATTGAGCTGATTCTGAAGCTGATTGAGATACTGTTTTCTGAGTGCGTCTGATGGCACTCTTGGGGCTTTCTCCGCTTGCTTGGCTACTTCCTTGGCTGCGTTCTCATACAGCCTCTGAATCTGTTTCTGTTGAGCAGCTGTAAGCCGTACCCGCTCTTGTTCCGCAGTTCTGAGGTTTAACTTTCCGGTGCTCCGGGTCATGTTCCGTTTTACAGTCTTGCTTGAAAAGTCAGCTGTAGACAAAACAGGTCACCTCATTCCTCAGTCAGTTCAGGATTGGGCTCAGGAGGCTCTTCACCCGGTGTAGGCTCCACAGGCTCATCAGGATTGGTTTCCATAGGAGGTTCAGTGAAGGCATCCTCAAGGATTTGACGCTCAAGAGCAATCTGTCTCAGTTCCTCCTCAGCCTCATCATCGGTCAGGTTGCGCCACTTCTTCATGTAGGATTTGCGGCTCATAGTCTGAGCGGTGACCTCAGCCAAGTCAGTCTGCTTTTCCTCTTGCTCATCCTCAGGCAGAGAATACTGGTTGTCAACCCGGATAGTGTACCCAATATCAGGAAGGGCCTCATCAATGTAGAATTGGCCAGCCTTGGGATACAGCCGTACACCTTCAATGATACATTTACCAAGGAACTGGAGTGCGGGCCGCCATGCAAGCATCTTCTCATCGCAGCGGACAACCAAATCCCAGTAAATGGCCTTCAAGGTTTTTCCAGAGGACACAACACCCTTCAGAGCTTCAGGGGATACATTGGGAACAGCGCACTGTTCATACATGGTATTCTTGATTCTGTCAAGAGTAGTCCCCAGCGGGGTGGAATAACTCATAGGAGAATCCAGCACACCCACCTGAGCTGTTCTTTCTGTGGCCTGGTTCTGGTCAGTGGACAAATCCCAGAAAGCTCCTGCGGAAATAGACAACCCCTTGGTGGACTCAGGAGAGGCATCCACAGTGTAGCGGATAGGGTTCATGCCTTTGCGCTCTGCGTCCATATCGGCTGCGGCCAAACGGCTGTACCAGCTCTCATAGTCCTCCAGCTGAGAGATTTCCGAAACACCAATCAGGTCACCCGTCAGGCCATCATTTACAATGACCCAAGCAGGGATGAAGGTGAACCGGGTCTGTGTGTCGGGCTGGATTTCCTCAACCAGCTGCCCCATGCCATTGTACACATTCTCAGAGTAGTAGCACAGGCCGTTCTGCATCCAGTACTTCTTCTTGTAAATGCGCTGGTCAACCTTGGATTTTTCGTTGTTCAACCCATAGAATGCAACAATCTTGGTCAGAATGTTGGCATTATTGGGGTCAACATCGTACACAAACTCAAGGCTGGGAAGGAAACTGACCTGAATTCCGCTGTCCTCGTTGATGTTAAACATCAGGGCCACTCTCTTGCTGATGAAGCAATCCTTGGCAGCCTTGAGCAGAGCGTTCTTGAAGCCGTTTTCCTCCAGAACATTGTCAATCAAAGTCTGGTAAATGGTTCCCGCATCCTTGGCTGCTTCCCGTTCCTCTTTGTTCCCACTCAGGTCTACATCCACATAAAAGTCTGGGGATTTGGAGAACAAAAAGCGCACTTCTTTGTCCAGCAGAGAGCGGGTTGTCTTGTATCTCAAATCTGCAGGCGTGTAGTCCAGCTGGCCCTCCTGTACATAGGGGGCACCGTGTTCATACACATTGTACAGTCGGATAACCTCATACATATCCTCCAGGACATTTGTGCCATACAGGCCCTCCAACTCAGCCTTGATAATGCTGGTAGGAATGTTCAAAAGCCTTGTGACATCAACCGATGCTTGTAATTTGTCAGCCATGTTCTCACCTCTTTCAAAATCGTTTTCTGTTGCGTTTTTCAGTTTTCATAAAGTTGCGGTGCATACGCTTCTGAATTTGTTCTGAGGCGTATTCTTCAGCTGGGCTGCGTTTGTGCTCCTCAGCTTTTACCCGCTCAAGCTCTGCCTTGAAAGTCTTGTATGCTGTACAGCTCCCATGGCAGAGCTCAGAACGGAATTCACACCCCAAACAGGGTGGCAGGGGCCTCATTCCTTGCCAGAGTTGCTATCAATTGCGTCCTGCTGCTTCTGGCTCTGAGTACCAAAGTAGAACGCAATGATGACAGCGTAAATGGTCATAAAATCCTGGCTGATGGCTCCTTTCAGCGCCATGACCGCAAAGACAACAGTCAGGCACAGCGTCACCAAAGACTTCACAGACAGAAGATTGGCCAACCGTTTAATCACCTTGTCCATCTGCTTCACCCCCTTTGCTTTTTCCAAACACAACTCCCTCGTTGTGCTCAAAGATATTTTCCAAAACCTTCAGAAACCCCACCCCCAGAATTGTGTGAATTGCGGGCTCAGAAAGCTCTGCCATGGTATAGACTTGACCCAGCTTGACTGTGGAATAAATCGCAATCCCATAGCTGGTAAACACCCAAATCAGGGCTGAGATTTGCGTTGTGACGAAGATGAACCGGGTGATTTGCATCAGCCTGGTTTTGGTGAATAGCCGTTTGCCCCTCATGGCTCACTTCTTTACAGCCTTCACCGGGTTGCCATTTTCGTTCCATGTCACATCATAAGTGCCCTCAACCACACTGACCCGGATGGTCTTGCCAGCGTTGGCCGGGTTATACCGCATAATGTCATGGAGATGCACAGCATCTTTGGCAGGTTCACCGGACTGGAAGCCCTCCGCCATCTCCTGCTCTGTCCAACCTGCCACGCCGCCGTCGGGATTCAGATGGAAGTTGGCCCCCGCCGTCTTCAACTTGGTGTTGATAACCTCGATGCTCTCACCGTTCTTCTTGCCCTCGTTGATGATGTCCTCAAACTTCTTTTGCATAATGTAAACTCCTTTCATATTATCAACAACCTTTGGTTGCTGTTTATGCTGCTCCCCTTCTGCTGTTTCTGGGAATTTCCTTCACATCGGCCACCTCATAGTTGTCCAAGGCGTACCAGATTGCGGAGAATGTATGCGGGTCGATATTGAACTCATCATAAATGGGTTTGTCCTGTTTATCCTTGGCATAGATGAGGGTGGACAACTCCCGGATTGTGTTGGGACAATTGGGTGAACAGATGATTTTGTGGAAACGCTTGATTTTTCTTGTGTTGGCAAGTCTGGAGCCGGGGAATTTGTGACAACCACGCATCCTGAAGCCGTTCTGACGATAGAAAGCAATTGCCTTGGGGTCTTCACAGTCGGCCACAATCTGCTCATGGTCCAGACCTTCCTTGGCCAGCTCCTTGGCTGTCTTGTCATCAGTCATACCGTTCTTGTAGTATTCCCAATAGATGTACAAGTATTTGTTCTTGTCATCAACAGCCAACCGTACAACAGCATTGTAGGATTCTTCAAAACCGAAGTCCATACCCACAAACTTGAACTTGGCCGGGATAGACTGTACAGCCCTGAGCACCTCGTTGTGGCTCTTGGCCACCTCAAACTGGGGCAGTACTCTTTTACCATTCAGACCGAAACGGCCCAGGCGGGCAATCCTATACAGGTCTGGGTCATACTCCTTCATCTGGTCCAAAGTCTCAATGTAGGACTGAGGCAGGAACAGATTATCATCAGCAACGCTGTGGTGGTAGTAAACCCCATGCTTGACGATGGTTCTGCGCTGATACAGCAGATTGTCGTCCAAGGTCACATGCTCATTTCCGTCCTCATCCACTCTCTTGAAGAAGTGCTGATACACCCAGTTCTCTGTACCAACAGGATTAGTGGAGAGAATAAAGTGAAGGCTGAGGGTGGGATGACGCAGACGGCCAAGCAGCTCTTTATAACCGGCATATTTGATTTCTGAACACTCTTCCAGCCAAACGATTGATACACCGTTGATGGATTTGAGCTTTGTAGGCTTGTCCATTCCCTTGAAGATAATTTTGGAGCCATTGGGAAACTTGATGGTCATAGGACTTGTGGTGCAGCGCACTTTGTTTCTACTTGTACCAACCAAGTCCAGCTCTTCCAAGATTTCAACAAGCAAGTCATAGCAGCTGTCCCGGATAGTGTCAAACACCTCACGCACAACTAACACTTTGCGCTTCTCTTGCAGGCATTTGAGGATGAGCTTGAGTGCGATATGGTAGGATTTACTGGAGCCATACCCGCCTACAAGCAAGTAGGTCTTGTAATCCCAATCAAAGAGGAAGGATTCAAACCGGGGGTTGACTTCTTTGTCAACTACCATGGTCAATCACCTGCCTCAGCGATTTGCTTGTTGATGTACTCACCCTCAGAAATGTACCGTTGAGCCATATCAATAGTGTACTGATAGATGGACATCTTGCGCTGAATGTTTGTTACAGCTCTTTTGTCTCCACGCTTCTGAGCGTTGACCAAATTGGTCTTGGCCCGTCCCAGCTGCGTCTTGTTGAACCGAACAACATCAGCAGGAGTTGCCACAAAGTTTTCAACTTTCATCAGTGTCCCTCCTTCCTCGCACAATATTGATGGTCAGGTTGTCATCCTCATTACCCTCATCAATCAGTCTGCGCTTGAGCTCAAACTCATCCCGGCGCAGCTGAGAATCAGCTTTGGCTTTTTTGATATCAGCCTGTTCCTTATGCCCAACCCAATTGAACTGGCAGTCAAGAACAAACTGAGCTCCTCTCTGACCGTCTTTGTCATACAGTCTGGATTCTGCATAGGCTTCAACCGTTCTCTTGGCATTGGTCATCACCTTGGAAAAAGTCAGCTTGTCGTCCGTATCTGCTTGCATCTCATCCAAGATGTCGTCAATCTTTCCTTCCTTGTATTTTCTGAAAGTAGCAGTTGAGATACCAAGATACAACGACAACCCTGACACAGTGTATGGCTTGACTTGGACTTTTACAAGGTTTCCTTGTTTGTCATACACAAGTTGACCCCATTTGTCAATCAACGGGCCATTGCAGCTTTCAAAATACTCATTGACCATACACTGCAGATGTTCCGGGCTCAAGAATTTCCGCTTCATGCCCTTGGAGGGGTTCAACCGTCCATTGAGAGGATTGTGTGGATTTCTGATGCCTCTCAAGTCCAGCTCCAGGTGTCGCTCATCCTTGAGGATGTACCGCACAACAGGCTTCTTTGGTGCGTCGATGACAATTTGCTTTTTGGCCATGTACACCCTCCCTTCTTTGTAAATACAACGGTCTTTCCGTTCACGCTTATACTACTATAAAACCCGGAAAAAGTAAAGCATTTACTCCCAAGATAAACAAATCTTGTGCAATTTTGTCGATTTTT
>OGGS01000323.1_pt1 | contig 52820 bp, 37 predicted proteins | sample 1571281 | NCBI WGS metagenome assembly OGGS01 (sample SAMEA2582042, study PRJEB24529) | metagenome | biome: Human gut stool | place: China | collected 2011 | reverse complement strand
AATATTATTAAAAGGCGGAAGTATTATTGCTGTTGATAATAACAATAGTAGAATTAATTTTGATAGAATTGATATAGGTAATAATAGCATTAGTGCTACGATTACTTATTTTTCTCCTAATGGCGGTGGAATTAATAAAATTGATTTAAGTTGGGATAAAGGTTTAACTAGAGTTGGAGGTGAAGAAACTAAAAGTATTAATACTTTTGTAGCTATAAATAGTAATCAAATTATTAAATCTTATGATATTGGTAATATTACTATATTATTAACAAATGATGGTAGTAAAGAAGAAGTATTAGCTGCTATTAATTCTATTTTTACTAATTTTACTGGATTTGTTACAGCTATTGGTAAACCTAATTCTGTATTTCATAATGGTAAATATGGTACATTTAATGTTAGATATACAGATAATATTATAATTATTCAATGGAGTAATGCTAATGCAATTCATCATGTTGCTTTATCAGAAGATGGTTCATATGTTTATAATACTATTCAGATAGTTGACCAAACTCTTTATAGATTATCTAAACTTACTATTGACCCAATAGTTAATCCTAAAATATGGGTTGGTACTGCTACTCAATATGCAGCTATTGCACAAAAAGATAATAATACTACTTATATAGTTAAATCAGATGTTTAAATTATGGCTATATATCAAGGAGATGTTGGAATACATGATATTAAAATTGGTAATATAGATGTATTTGAAATATATCAAGGTAATAAACTTGTTTATCCTGAAAATACAGATGTTACTATTACGTTTAAATTAAATGTTTCCGGAACTGTTACTATTAATGGTTATACTCCTGTTATAAGTGAAAATAATACTAAATTTGTATTTACTATTCCTGTTAAGACTGATTATACTGCTAATGTTACTGCTGAACATTATAAATCTCAAACTATTAGTGGTAACAGTGGTTATTTACCTATAACTCATAATGTAGAATTAGAATGGGAACAAAGATTTATTTCTTATACTGTTACTTTTCCTACTGATGGAGTTAAAGTTTTATTTGATGGAATAGAAAAAGGAGTTATAACTAATGGTAAATTAGTTGTATTAATTGATGATACAGAAGCTAAAGATAGTTATACTGTTACATTTGAAGGTAGTAAAGCTAGTATATATGATACTAGTACATTGGCTGTAGTTAATAGTAGTATAGCTAATACTGGTGGTGTTTATGATTTAAAACTTCCTACTAGTTCTGTTAAGAGTGGATATAAGAGAACTGACTATGCATCCTCCACGGGGAGTATAACCAAAGGTTCTACTTATGCAGGAACTTGGATTGAAACTGTTGTTAATCTTACTGCTAGTTTTACTAGTTCTACTACTTTAGGTAGTATAAGTAATAATGTATTAACTATACCTAATAATGAATCTACTAATACTAAAAGTGGAACTTTAAGTGTTGTATTTACTTTAGAAAATAAACAAACTAAAGAAGTTAGTGCTGCTTTAAATCAAGCTGCTGGAGCTAAAGTTTATACTGATTGGGTATTAGATTTACAAACTGATGGAACTAGTGTTGAAGCTAAAGGCGGTACTAGAACTATTACAGCTAATGTTGCACGTAGAACTTATAAATGGAATAACACTGGTACTGTTTATAGTGAAACTGCTACTCCTACTCTTAGTATTAGTGGTAGTGCTAGTCTTAGTGAAAATCAAATAAAATTTACATCAAACGAGAGCGTTTCAGTTCGTTCAGCGACACTTACAGCTAGTTATGTAGGATTGTCCAAAACGGTTACGATAACGCAGCAGGCAGGCGCGAAAGTGTATTCAGCGTGGTCTGCTTGGGCTGTTTCTATCTCGGCAAGTACGCAAACCATAGGCGCAAGTGGTGGTTCATCTACGATAACTACTAATGCTAGTCGTTCTCGTACTTGGACTTGGAACGGAGTTGGTACTACACATACTGATACTGAAACTGCTACACCTACACTTAGTGGTAGTGCTGGCGGATTTACTTTAAGTGGTAAAACTGTTACTGCTAGTAACAATACTACAACAAATAGTCGTAGTATAACTATTACTGCTACTAGCAATAGTGTTTCTAAATCTATTACTATAACACAATCTGCTGGTGCTAAAGTTTATAGTAATTGGTCTAGTTGGACTGTTAATATTAGTGCTGATAAAACTAGTATTGGTGCAACAGGTGGAACAGCTACTATATCAACGAGTGCTAGTAGAACTAGAAGTTATACATGGAACGGTGTTGCTGGTTCAGGTGGTACTGAAACTGGAAACGGTTCTCCAACATTAAGTAAAGTTAGCGGAAGTGGTAATTGGACTAGTCCTAAAGTTACTTATGGAAATAATACTAGTACAAGTGGTAAATCAACTGTTATTCGTGCTACTATTGATTCTACTACTAAAGATATTACTATTAATCAATCTGCTGGAGCTAAACAATATAGTGCTTGGTCTGCATGGACAGTTAATATTTCTAATAGTGGAAATGTTGCTGCTAGTGGTGGTAGTTCAAATATAACTACTTCTGCAAGTAGAACAAGAACTTGGACGTGGAACGGAGTTAGTGGAAGTGGTGGAACTGAAACAGGAACTGGAACACCTACTCTTAGTAAAGTTAGTGGAGCTGGTTCTTTTGCTAGTAATAAAGTAAGTTATGATAATAATACTTCTACAAGTGCTAGAAGTACAGTTATTAGAGCTACAATGGATTCTGTAACTAAAGATACTACTGTAACTCAAAATGCTGGTGCTAAAACTTATAGTAGTTGGGGAGCATGGTCTATTAGTTTAAGTGCTAATGTAACAACTATTGCTGCTGCTGGTGGAAATGCTACGTTATCTACTTCTGCTACTAGAAGTCGTACTTGGCAATGGAATGGCACAGGAGCAACTTATACTGAAAATGCTAGTGGTTCTCCAACATTAAGTAAAGTTAATGGTGCAGCTTCTTTAAGTGGTTCTACTGTTAGTTATGGTAATAATACTTCTACTAGTTCTCGTAGTTCTGTATTTAGAGCAACTATTGATAGTGCAACTAAAGATATTACTATTAGTCAATCTGCCGGTAGTAAATCATATGGCAGTTGGTCTAGTTGGTCTGTATATTGTAATGCTAATAGTTATACTGTTCCAGCAACAGGAGGCTCTGTTACTATTAATTATGGCGCTTCTCGTTCTCGTAGTTGGACTTGGAATGGAGTTGCAGGCTCAGGTGGAACTGAAACAGAAAATGGTACTCCAAATCTTAGTGTAGGAAGTGGTGGCGGAACTTTAAGTGGTAATACTTTAAGTTATAGTAATAATACTAGTACAAGTGTTAGAAGAACTAGAGTTACTGCAAATTATAATGGTGCTATTGACTTTTGTGATATTGAACAAAGAGCTGGAACTAAAGTTTATGGTAATTGGTCTGGATGGTCAGTTAATATTTCTGCTAGTCCTACTAATATTGCTGCTGCTGGCGGTAGTTCTACTATTACTTGTAGTGCTGTTCGTAGTAGACAATATACTTGGAATGGTATTGGACAGAATTTTCCCGAAACTGAAAATGGTAGTCCTACATTAAGTAAATCTGGAGATGGTACATTAAATGGTACTACTAGCGGTAGTAAACTTACTTATGGTAATAGAACTGCTACAACAAGTAGAAGTACAACTGTTACTGCTACTTATAGTGGAGTTAGTAAATCTATTAATATTACACAATCTGCTGGTGCTAAGTCTTATGGTGCTAAAGTATATCATACTAAATATTATGGTACTAATCCTGATGGAAGTGGATTAGATTTTACAGGTTATCCTTATACTAATGAAATTGATACAGTTGCTGATGCTAATACTATATCTATAAGTGTTTATTATAGGTTATATACAACTCAACTTTGGACTTGGAATGGTGTTGCTGGTTCAGGCGGAACTGAAACTGTATATTATAATCCGGATGATGTAAATGTAACAAATAAAGTTAATTGTGATGTATCTGTTGCAAATGCCTTTAATTATGCTAGCATGATTATAATAACATTTAAACTTTCTGCAAATAATTCTGATACAGCAAGAGAATATAAAATTGAATGGAATTGGTTAAATCATAATGTTATTACAAAAGGAACACAAAGAGCAAATCCCATGCGTGGTAGACTTGTTATTAAAAATGATTATTTTACTAGTCAAAATATTGCATTACCTATTTATTTAGATAGTGAAAATGTAGATTCAATATATAAAGGAGAAGCAAGTTATAATGATATTAAGAAAACTCCTATTGGTGTTTATGTATATATTCCTACTAATATTTCTATAATGAACGCTGGTAAATTGCAATTTTGGTTTGAAAATAAAGATGGTGGTGGCAGTAAATATACTTGTACTTTAAGTAGTGTTAGTACACCTTCAAATAATGTTTCTGTATCTAATAGTAATAATATTATTAGTGTTACTGCTAATACAACTACTTCTTCATTTACTATATTATGCCAATTTACTATGACTTCTAATAGTACAGTATTTAATGTAAGAGTTTTAATTGAACCATGATGAAAATACTATTTAATATAACAATATCACTAATGCTTATATTGTTTATTTACTTATTAAAGTTATTTAAATTAATCACACAATTATGAACAATAAACAACTATATGAAAAACTAGGTCAGAATAGTTATGATAAAGTATTTCCTATTACTTATCTTCAAAATATTCTTGACAAAGATACAAATAATGATTTAACTGTTGTTCTTTCTAGGTTTAATCATTTATGGATTCCATATCAAGGAACTAGAGTTAATACTCGTAAAGCTGTTCCTGCTATTTTTAGACGTAATAGTCTTACTATTAGCTATTATGACGCTGAACATAATCTTTCTGTAACTGAAAGTTATATAGGTAGTAATCTACAAGCTGGTGTTGAAACTAGTTGGGTTTCTGATGATAATTGGACAAAAATTCTTAGTGAAAAGTATCTTGAAGAGAATGGTGCTAAGATTCCAATTGCTAATGGAACTATTGATTGGGATATGCTTAATGAAGCTCTTAAACAAATGATTGCAGGAGATGGTAAAGTTAATATTATTAATTATCCTGATGAAGAAGATATTACTATTAGATTAAGTCCAGGTTGTTGTAGTGTTAATCGTCTTAGTCTTAAAGATAGACCTTATGAACCTGAATATAAAAGTGGTAAAGGATATAAAATAGTTCGCAAGGTCTTACTCCCCGTGGAGGATGATGCAAGTAATGCAGAACAGCTTTTATTTGATGGTTTTCTTGATGATACTTATTGTGAACAATATGGTCAAATAATTCTTAATACTGATAAATATGAAGTTATTAGAACAGATTTAGGTAATACTGCTGGTATTTATTATGATACTTATCATAAATTATTTGTTCTTAGAGTTAAGACTATTAATGATGGAGTTGGATTTTATAATTATTATACTAGATGGACTATTGTAGAACCTACTGATAGAGTTCATCCTCTACGGGGGGTCAACACTGCTGACTATGGAAATAGTGAAGATTATAATATTTATAATACTTGTCTTTCTGATGAACGTCCAAGACTTGGTATTATATATGTTAATTCAGTAGATAATATTAAATATTATTTTAATGAAGAAAATCTAGTTCAAGTTAAGAATAATATTTATCTTAATTATAAAGCTGTTCTTACTCAAGATATGGTTAACGAAGAAAATACTCGTTATATTATTCGTTATGCTTTTGATTTAAGTGGTAAAACTATTACAATGCCTACTGGATGTGAACTTGTATTTGAAGGTGGTATTATTGAAAATGGTACTATTGATTTAAATAAATGTAAACTTACAGGTATGGTTGGTGAAGAGTCTGAATATCTTCCTAATGTAACTTGTAGTAATTGGGCTAAAGGTCAGATTGAATATCGTAATGGAAAGATTTGTTATTGGAATGGTACTGAATGGAGAGTAATGGGAGATACTTCTTCATTTGATAGTTATACTAAACAAGAAATTAATAATTTACTTAAAAATTATTATACTAAGTCTGAAACTTATAATAAAGAAGAAGTTAATAATTTACTTAATAGATATGTTACTAATGATACGTTTAATAACTTTAAAGAAGAAATAAATCAAACTATTACTAATAGTGTTAATCTTGATAAGATTCAAAAAGCTATTAATGATGGTTGTGGAGTTAATATGACTATGCCTAGCGCAAATAGTAATAAACTTAGTCTTCCAATTTGGACAGGTACTGCTACCCAATATGCGACTATTACCCCAGTTGCTGGAATGACTTATAATATTGTTGATGAATAATGAGTTTAACTCTTGGACGTCAAGGAGGAATTGCTCAGCCTCTTAAGAAACGGACAGTAGGTCAAACTAATATTGCTCATGTTTATGATGGTGCTAATCATATTTGGCCTACTTCTGTTATTTATTTTAGTGATTTTACTAGTGTTCAACTTAGATACATTTGGGGTAGTGATGATGGTCGAGATTTGGACACTAAATCATATTATGTTAATTCTCCTATTAATAATTTAAACTATGTAGCTGTTGGTTGGTCTTGGAATTTAAGTCAAATTCCTTATCTATATTGGGGTGGTGATAATACTGACTCAGGTGCTGAATGTGTTATGTTTAATATTGAATCTATGATTGACCTTGAAGATAAAATGCCTGATATAATGAAAATGAATCTTTGTGCTAATTGGTTTGGAAGTTTGAGTAGAGGTCATGTTACTGTTGAATGTACTGCTTATAAAGGTGGTGTTATTGTTCATGCTTGGCAATTAAAGAATAATGAAATTGATATTGATAATAGAGGAATGTTTATTTTTCCTTTGGCTGATGGAACTATTAATATGCCTGATGGACATGGTGGTTATAAAGAATGTTGGTATGGTGAAGTTGTTAAAAGAGTTGCTAAATCTAATAATGAAGTAAAGTACTTTAAAGTTAATCCTGTTAATGATAAAGTTATTGGTTTAGATGATATTAAAATAATTCGTCATGGTGGTGGACTTGTTCATGACGATGGTTATTGCTGGTATGAAAATAAGCCTAATGATAAATATAAAGTTTGGAATAATCAAGTCAATACAACTGGTACTCCTTTAACTCTTGATAAGCCAACTCTTAATATAACTAGTGATGATAATTATAGTTATGAATATCATACAGTTTTGTTAAATGAAGATAACACTGTTTATAATGATAATTATACTGATAACTATAAATTTAGATTTGGTTTTGTTGCAGGTAATTCTGAATTTAGAGGACAACAAACTATTCAATGTTATGTTGGTACACAAGGTGGTAAAGCTGATGATGGTAAGACTTCAATAGGTGAAATAAAATATACTAAACTTAATAAAATTGGTGAATTGACAATATATAGTCCTATTGAAAGTTAAATTAATGTTAATTACCAAACAAAAAATAACGGTTTAAGCATTATAGATTATGTAGTTCAAACTACAAGTATTAATCTATTTTTTTAACTTAAACCTTAATTTATTACGCAAGTAATTGAAAAAGTGAAAGTTGTTCCAGAGGGCTATAATGGTGCTGGAATGAATTATGACGGTGGTAATCGTCGTGATGTAAACGGTAAGGCTAATGCAGGTTTAACTCTTGGTATTATCGGTACTGCACTTGGTGCTTGGGCTTTGTTTGGTAATCGTCGTTCTAGTGTATTAGGTAGCGCTGGTGGTGGAATGTTAGGTGATGGCTCTACTAATATTAACGTACTTGGTGCTACTGCTGGTAGTGGAAGCGGTGCCCCTACTGCTTTTCAAGCATGGGAAAAATCTTGTGAAGATACTTTAGCTCTTCAAGGTGGTCTTTATCAATGGGCTTTGACTCAACAGAATCAACGTTTTGAAGATAGAGAACGTCTTAATAGTGAATTGTTTGGTGTTTATATTGATGGACGTAATCGTACTGATGCTCTTGTTGCGAAAAATAACACTGACTATTTTAATCTTTACAAATATACTCGTGACGCTGATGATGATATCCGTAAAGAGTTATCTGATTTGAAAGCTGAATTGGCTGTTACTAAAGCTATTCGTCCTTATCAAGATAAACTTATCCAATGCGAAATGGAAAAGATGTTTACGGCTGGTATCAACTATACTGATAGAAAAACTTGTAATGTTATCTATGGTGTAGTAACTCTTCCGAATGAACCTACTGTTACAGGTCTAGTTGGACGTAATGCTTATGGATGCTTACCATGTGGTTTTACTCAACCTGCTAGTGGAACTCCTGCTCAGTAATATTACTAAGTTTGATTAAGAACATTAAATTCAAAGAGATATGATACCTGTTAATCAATTCATACTAGGTGGCAGTGACCCTTTACTATATCCTAGTGAAAAAATGACTAATAGCATTGATGAACAAATTGCTTTTCTTCAAAGTCAAAAACAAGCAATTAATGAAGCTTATCGTCGTAATGCTATTCCTAATGCAAATAATGGTGTAACACAAAATCAACAGGTAACTCAACAACCTACTACACAAGGAATTTGGGATGCTATTGATGCTGAAATTGCACCACTTACACAAGAACAACAAAATATGCTTCTTAGTAATCAAGACTATGTAAATAACTATAATGCTTTACAAAGTATGGTTCAAGCAGAAGTTCTTAATTTAGTTAGAGGAAAAATCGAAGCTAGTGAAGATGGTAAACATTTACTTGAAGAACAACTTAAACTTGTTAAGTTGCTTAAAAGTAAAATTGTTGAAGTTACTAACAAAGAAATGGAATTGTTTAAAGCTTTTAAAGAAGCTAGTAAAACTAATCCTAATTTAACTTATGAAGAATTTTTAAAGAAGTAATATTATGGTTGAAATTGGTAATGTTAAAGAGGTTATTAAAGATTATATTATTAAACAATTAGTATCTATGGGTGAAAGTTCTCCAGCTATAAGACTTTTAATTCCTTTGGCTAAAAGAGCGATTACTAATAATATTAATAGTTTTGATAAGTTCTTGAAGCCCATTGCAGATAAAGATGGTATGATTGATATTGAAGGTATATTTGATGAAGAAATGGAAGTTATTAATAATATTGATAATTTTGATTTTGATATACCTTTTATTGGTGGCGGTAATATTTCTAAAGGTATTATATCTCTTGAAGTTCCTTATGTGAATAAAATTGTTGCTCTTAATCAAACTGATTTAGAAGTTTTAAAAGAATCATTAATCAGTTTAAAAACAAAGTAATATTATGAGAGAAATGCCTTATATTGAACCTTATCGTATTGACGGTCGTCGCGATGGTGGTCGAGGTATTCTCGATGAATTTCGTGAATTTCTTGATGCTCGTGGAGGACGTGGCGGTAGAGGTGGTAGAAGCGGTCGAGGTGGAATGAGAAATCGTATTGGTTATGATACTTATGATACTTATGGTCGCCCTAGTCATAAAGATGACAAAGAAGAGAAGATTTTAACTATGCTTATGAGTGGTGGATACAATGATGGTGAATATCATTTTGATGAGTATGAAGCTAAAGAAGTTGTAGAACAAATGTATCATGTTAAAGACAATAAGAAATATATTGGTGAAAAATATGATATGAATAAAGCTCATGAGATTTGTGAACGCTATAAAGAAGTATTACCTAATGATGTTGAACCTTGCGATGTTTATGTTGCAATTAATGCTCAATATCATGATTATGCTAAACTATTTGAAGAATGGTTTGGTGGTAATATAGATAATAAAGTGTTTGAAAGTGCTATTACATTTTGGTTTAAAGATGTAGATTTTGATGGTGATAAAGTGTGGGAATATTTTCACATGAATAACTAATCATTATTGTAAAACTATAAAAGGGAATTATCTTCGGATAGTTCCCTTTTTTATTTATCTAAATTTTAGTATGGACAAATTTATTGATGTAATTGTAGATGGAATCCTTAGTAATTTTGATTTTGGATTTATGTTTATTGTTAATGTTCTAACTTATATTATTATTAAAGTTATTGATTACTTTAATGGTGATAATAAAGTTCCTACTTGGCAAAAACGGTGTGTGTTAGTAGTAAGTATTGCTGCTATGATTGGTATTTATATTACAGCTGATTATGATAATACTATTATGCTTGTTAATAGTGCTATACTTGCTCCTGTGTTTTGGAGTTGGGTTGTTAGTCCTATTCTAAAGAAACTTGGAGTTGGTTATAAAGATATTGATAATACTATTGGTTAAGATTGTGTGATGTCGGTTAGTTTGATTAGATTGGTTAATTCTAGCCTGTTCCATCCTCTACGAGGAGTATAGCTTGCCGAATTTGACTGATTTTGAGCCTAGCTGATTAGTTATACACGATTGAATAAAAGTCTTACTATAAGCCTAAAAAGCGGCTCTATGGATGTACATAAATATTTACAATATTAAATTTCAAAATAATAAAGTTATGAGAGTTATTAAGACTAAACATTTTCCTTTTAGTGGTTATAAAGCTATTAATCTTTTTGGTATTGTATTTACTAAAGGAGAATTAAGTAATAGAGAACTTAATCATGAAGCTATTCATACAGAACAAATGAAAGAAATGTTATATATCTTTTTCTATATATGGTATGGTATTGAATATCTTATTATAAGACTATTTCATATTAAGCAACATGATGCTTATAAAGATATAAGTTTTGAAGAAGAAGCTCACGCTTTTGATAATTATGCTAATTATATTAGTGAACGTAAACATTATACTTGGACTAAATATCTAGGTATTAATAGTTCTAAGACTGCCTAATTAAAAAAATGTTAATAATATAGTTAAACTACTTGTTATTAACAATATAATTTATATTTGTAACAAACTAAATTCTAAAGATATGGAAGATGATAAAAGAGTTAATTATAAGTTAGAAGCTATTAGTAAACTTATTAATAATCTTAAACTTAGTATTTCTGGTAATAAAGAACATGATGAACTTGGAGAAAATAATGTTATAGTTAATCTTGATGAAATTAGTCAAAAGATTACTGAATTACATGACATGGTTAAAGCTGAATTTGATGAGTTTGAAAATCAACATAAAAGTGAATCAGATGAAACTCAAACTCTTCTTAATAATCGTTTTGACAAAATTGATGCTAAATTAGATAGTATTAAATCTGCTATTGATAGTATGAAAACTACTATTAGTGGTAAACTTGATACTGTTAATTCTACTATTAATAAAGCGAATACAGATATAGTTGCTGCAATTAATGCTATGAAAACTAGTAATGATACTAAAAACGATACTATAATTACTGCTCTTCAAGGACTTGTAACTAAAGTTAATCAAAATACTAATAATATTAATTCTCTTGATAATCGAGTTGATGCTCTAGAACAAGCTTAATATGAATTTTAATTTAGTAGAAATGTATAATGGCTTGTTAAGATTTAACAAGCATATACTAAATGAACTTGCAGAAGGACTTAAACATCTACCTAATTTAGATGGAGTATCTAAAGGAGATAGTTTAATTATTAATGAACAAGGAAATCCTGCTTGGGGTTCTACTGCATTTATTCCTACTTTTGAAAATGCTGCTTATGGTATTGAATGGACTAAAGATGATAATGATATAATCAGAATTGGTAATGCTAAATTTCATAGAGAACTTCCTATTCAAAATAGACTTAAAGGTTGTGTCTATAATGAAAAGAAAATCAGTTATTTCCTTAATCCTACGGGGTGGGCTAAACCTCTTGAAAATGGTTTTATTCCTCCTCTTGATGGAAGTGATGGCGATGTTGGGGTAAGAGTTCCAGAGTTTTATATGTGTGTTAAAGATACTGGTACTAAGTATCAACTTTGGATAAGTGATTTTAATATTGATGGAACATTTACTAGAGTTCATCCTTTTATTATAAGTCATACCAAAACTATGACTAGAACTAGAGAAGATGGTAAAGAAGAAGTATTTAGTGCTTGCATTAAACCTGATGATACTAGATATTTAGGAGGAAATAAAAGTTCTTCTGTTGTTGCTATTAAATTACAAGGTAGACCTAGAACTGGTATTAATTACGATAAAGCCAATGAATTTTGTGCTAATCGTGGAGATTGGGTTACTATGATTGATTATCTTGAATATTGCGCTATACAAGCTCTTTGTTATATAGAGTATGCTAGTTTTGATAATCAAGCTGCATTAAATACTAATTTAACTAGTGACGGATTTAAACAAGGAGGACTTGGTGCTGGTGTTACAAATTTAAATTGGGATAGATGGACAGTTTTTAATGGCAATAATCCTATTGTACAAACTTATTGGACTGCTGAACATAGTATTGGTAATGGCAGTACAAATGGTGACCATTATGAACTAGGAAATTATAATACAGATGGAAGTAATTTAAGTACTTATCCTGCTGTTTATCGTGGTATTCTAAACTTTTTTGGTGATATATGGACATTTATTAGAGATATAGTTATTATTAATAAAGATAAAGATTATAATACAGTATATCTTCTTAAAAAAGGAGTTAATCATTCTGATGTTACAAAAGATAATGTTAATGAAAAATGTTATTTAATTGGGCATCAAGCTAATACTAATAATTTTATTACTGAATTTGATTTTCAAAGAGGAGTTTATTTTATTCCTAATAAAGTTGGAAGTAATAAAAAAGCTGATTATAATTGGATAAGAGGTAGTAATGGACAAGATACAGATAAAGCTGTTCGTGTGCTTCGGCTTGGCGGTCGCGCTGATGGCGGTTCTTGGGTTGGCTCTGGTTACTTTACTTCTGCTTGGGTTCGGTCGGATTCTTATGCTTATGTCGGCTTCTTTACTACTGTTAAACTTGATTAAATAAGTCCACGTGGAACTGTTGCTAGGAGTAGTTGGTTAATTAATTTGTTTTCTGTTTTTGTATTTCTCGATACTACTCCTACAACAGTTTATTATGATATTATTTAAGGTTATATTTCTTAGAATGATTGACATTTAGATACAGTGCTTCTGCTTAGCAGTAACGCTAATAACAGTTCTAAAGCTAGCTCTAGTAACTTTAATTCTAATTGAGTTCAGTCAGATTCTAATGCTAATGTCGGCTTCTTTTATATAATTCCTGAAACTAATAAGTATAAAACTAATATAAATATTATTTTGGGAAGTATAACCTTACCTCTTGGTAAAAGATAACGTTATTTAGAAACTAAAAGTGTTGGTAGTGATATTCACGAAGGCTCTTATATAAATTATATAAATATGAAAAGATATAATGGTTTGCATGATAAACTATGTACTATTGAAAATATTGAAGTTGCTGATGATAACGCAAGAAAGAATAAAAATAAGAAATATGGTATTAATAAACATGATAAAAATAGACAATATGAAAATGAAGATTTAGTAGATAAACTCCTTAATCTTAAATATAAAACTTCTAAATATAGTCTTTATAAAATATATGAACCAAAGGAACGTATAATTTATAGACTTCCTTATTATCCAGATAGAATTGCTCATCATGCTATAATGAATGTTGTAAAAGATATTTGGACAAAAAGTTTTATTCATAATACATATAGTTGTATTGAAGGAAGAGGTATTCATCTTTGTGCAAGTAATCTTAAAAGAGATTTAAGAAAATATCCTAATGAAACTACATATTGTCTTAAATTAGATATTAAAAAATTCTATCCTAGTATTCCTCATAATGGTCTTAAAGAATGTATTAGAAAAAAGATTAAAGATAAAGATTTTCTAATTATTCTTGATGAAATTATTGATTCTACTGATAGTGTTCGTAATACTTCTTCTAAATTAACTGGAAAAGAAGGTGTTGGAGTTCCTATTGGTAATTATCTATCTCAATACTTTGCTAATCTTTATCTTAGCGAACTTGACCATTTATGTAAAGAAGAACTTAAATGTAAATTTTATTATCGCTATGCTGATGATATAGTTATTTTAAGTAATGATAAAGATTTTCTTCATAAAGTTCTTATTTATATTAAATTATATATTCATACTATTGGATTGAAAGTTAAAGATAATTATCAAATATATCCTGTTGATAGTAGAGGAATTAATTTTGTTGGTTATGTATTTTATCATACTCATACTCTAATTAGAAAATCTATTAAATATAAAATTATAAGACTAGTAAATAGTTATTTAAATAGAGAAATTGATAAAAAAGAATTTAAAGTTAGAATGTGTGCTTATTATGGATGGCTTAAACACGCTGATGCTAAAAATCTTCTTTATAAAATTCAAAGTCTTACAGGTGTTAGATATTCTAATTGGAATGGTAAAAGAACTAATATTGCTAAATATTATGGTAAATACGTTAGAATAATTCAAGTTATTAATTATGCTAAGTATTTTAGAATTAATTTTATTAGAAATGGCAAAGCTTATTATGCTGATAGTAGAGATAAAACTCTATTTTATTCTATACATAGACTTAATCATTTTCCTATTAATTTTAAAATTACTAAATATGATTGGCGTATTTATACTAAAAATAGAAAAGAAAATATTAAACCTCAAATATAATATATTATGGCTAAAAATAAACTTAAAGATGATATTATTAGAACTATATGCTGTTTAAATAGTGATATATCTAATAAAGATAGAAAATTATTAATTGAATTATTAAATTCTATTGTTGATTATACTAATAATACTGAACTTGAACAAAAAATTAAAGTTATAGAACAAAAGCATAATGAATTAGTTGATACAGTTAATGAACTTAAAACTAAAATTGAAACATATTCAGATAAGATTAATGAACTTGAACAAAGAGTTCAACAATTAGAAAATTCAAGTCAATCTTAATATGGCTAGTCTTAATCAATTAGTTAGTGAATTTGCTCATGCTGTTGGCAATCCTAATAGTATTCCTCTTAGACGTAATCTTCGATATGCTATTCTTCATGGTCGTAATGAACTAATTCGTAAAAGTTATGAAAATCATAAATATGTTGATAAAGGTTTGCAACAACGTATTCGTGTTTCTATTGTTAATGTTCCTGATGGTGATTTATATAATAGTCAAACTCTTGGACTTCCTGCAATTAAACGTACTAAACAAGAAGTTCCAAAACCAGTTAGACTTATTAATAACTTACCTTTCCAATCAATTAGAACTACCGGACATACTGGGATAGAAATACCATTTGCAAAAGAAGCTAGTGCTAAGTTTTATCATTATCTTGCAGGTATGTGTAATCTTCCTGTTTATGATTATATTAATGGTTATATTTATTTCTTTAGTAATAATAAAGATTGGTTTCAAAATATAGGTTCTATTATTATTGAATCTCCTTTTGAAGTTCCTTATCTTGTTCCAACTGAAACTGTCGAAAAAGCTAAAGATGTAAATTATGACCCTATTGATGATGAAGCTAAATACGATGATGATGAATTTCTTATTCCTGAAGATATGATTGGAGCTCTTAAAGAGATTGTATTTAAACGTAATCTTATTGAAGTTCCTCGTCAAACAAATGAAACTCCAATTGATAATCTTGTAACTAGATAAACTATGATTAAAGATATAGATATTAGTCATTATTATAAAAAGTTTATTGAAACTTCTAATGACGATATGGCAAAATATAATAAAGAACTTGAAGTTATAAATAAGATGAAGGCTGATTGCCGTTCTTATATTAAAAGTAAAAATCAAGTTATTAAAGATGATTTAAAAATAAATCTTAATGAATATGGGTTTCAATTTCTTAATGATGATATAGAACTAATTAATAAATTAGAGCAATTAATTAATAATAGGCTTAGTTATACAGTTGGAGAAAGACGTATTGTTCTTCTCCAACTTTTGCGTTATTGTAATTTAGCTAAAAAAGCAAATGATTATATTATTGCTCTTAAACTTGCTATAAGACGTTCTGAATTAAGTCTTACTGATTATAAAAAGTATATTCATAGGTATTATAGTTATGGTGTTCATAAATGTGTTCTTGAAGGTTATGCTTATCATTTTAAATATGAAATTGGTGATTTAGTTATTAATTTTTGGAGATATAGAGATAAACCTAGAGATACTTATGTTGATTGGAACGCTACTAGACTTAAGAAACAAGAAATTATTGATGCTGGTCTTAAACCTTATGATAAAGAAGAAGCTGAAATATATAAAATTCGTGGACTTAAATATGATGGTATTCCTTATGTAGTTTATAAAACTAATAAAGAGTTTTATGAAATACAACTTATTAATAATGGAACTCATAGTTATAGTGCTATTAAATTTAAGTATGCTAATTATATTAATAGAGAGCTTCGTGGTAAAGATGCTAAACAACTTAATTCTGAATGTAAAACTGTTGATGATATTTTTAATCTTAAACTAGGATTAAGAAGTAAACTTCTTGTTTATCTTGAACGAGAACCTAATGCTCCATTTAAATATATTAGAAATGTTAATCAACAAAAGTATGAACGTGGAGCACATAATAATGGTAATAAAACTAGATATAAAAACTAATATTATGGCAAATAATAAAACGATTACGATAGAACATATTATTGGTAAACTTGATAATGATTTCAATCCAGATAATAGTGATTGGATTCCTAGAGTTCCTGCTTGGTGTGTTGATGCTATGAATGAACTTAAAGTTCTTCGTAAAGTTGATAAGAAAATGAAACTAACCGTCATTAATAAGATAGCTAAAAGTAAATGTTGTCTTATTGATGACGGTCTTAAAGTATATGATAGTAATGGTTGTGAAGTACCTAGAGCTGATAGTAGTAAGTATAGATGTAATGATACTGAATCTACTCCATCCTCTACGGGGGGTCAAGCGGAGGACGAAAGTCCGGAGCGTGCTACTGATAAAAACTATCTTGGTATGCCTGATGATTGTTGTCCTAATGGTTCTAGAACTAGAGAGGTTATTGATACTGGTAAAGTAGGATGTAATCCTGTTGTTTATACACTTCATAACAATACTGAATGTCCAAGATGTCAGCATGAAGTTCATTCTCATTGTCAGACCCCCCGTGGAGGATATGATAAGTCAAATCATAACTATATTCTTATTGGAGGTAATACTATTGAACTTAATTTTAATGATACTTGTATAACAGTTGTTTATAAAGATATTGAAACTCAATATAGTGATAATTATCATTGTGAAGTTCCTGTTATACCTGCTAATGGTAAATTAATTCAAGGTCTTGCTTATTATTGTATGGCTCGTATGCTTATGAGAGGATATAAACATCCTGTGTTTAATCTTTCTGCTAGTCAATATGGAACTAATCCTTTCTATCTATGGGAAAGTATGAAGAAAGATATTAAGACTAGTATTTTATTAGATGAACAAAGTGATGATGATAGTGGTTGGAATGAGTTCTTTTATAACTTTACTTTTCCTAAATAATTATGAATATACAAAAAAAACTTAGTCTTAATAAACATCCTGGCGATTGCGTTCCTTATTCATTAGTTGCTGCTAAAAATGTTAAAGTAAGTAATGATGGAAGGATGATTGTTAATGAAGAAGGGCTTGAAGATTGTAAAGTAATTGCTAACGCTATTCATGAAGATGGTATTAATAATTTTAAAATAGTTGGTGTTATTCCTACTAGTACTGAACTTATTTTATTTGTTATTAATACTGATTCTAATGAATCTTATATTTATAGATATAATGAACAAGCTGATAATTGTTATAGAGTAAATAGTAATTGGAAATATAATGGTGGAAAAATTAAAGGAACATATACTTATAATGTTAAAAATCATCTTATTATAGCTATTGCAGAAAGTAATGCTTCAGTTGATGTTCCTCTTAAAACTATTAATATTGATTTAGATTCTGACCGTCCTGATTCTGAAATGTCTATTATTCCTCAAATAACATTACCTACTATTAGTAATCTAAACTATGTTAGTGGTGGTGCTTATAAAGGATTTTATTTTCTATTTATTCGTTATAAAATTGATAAAACTAATTATACTAAATGGTATAGTATTGGATTTCCTATTTTTAATGATGTTATAATACCACAAGTTATTAATAAAGTTTGTTTTAGAAAAACTAATGTTTATGAACCAAAAGATGAACCAAATGGTTATTGTTATGGTAATACTGATTCATTTAGTGATTCTAAAGATATATGTAATCAAACTTTTGAAATAAGTATTAGTGGAGGTCGTTCAGGACTTTATCAGCTTGGTTTTATTGTATGTAAAAAGGATGGCACTCAAGCATTTAGAACTAATGATTTAAGTAATAATATTTTTAAATTTAGTAGAGATATTCTTGTTGAGTATAGCGTTTCTGATTTAACTACTGATTATTATAATTATTATAATGTTGGTAATATTATTAATTATAAAAATAGAGTATATATTGCTAATTATAATGAACATACTGATAATGATAATAGGACTTTAAGTAATGGTAAAACATTAGAAGAAGCTGTTAAAGATATTACTATAAAACTTCGTAATAAAGCTGTTAATGCTTATTATAATGATTATACTACTGTTAATGCAGTTAGTGAAAAAGGTCCTTATTTTAAAATGGCTAGCCTTCAAATTACTGGTACTGCTGATTGGCAAATTAAAGATATTGATAAAGTATTTAATAATAATCAATATCCTTTTCGTACTTTTAAAACATTATTTAATGATACTGTTATTCAAGGTATTGCAGCTCATGAATATTTAAAAATTAATTATAATACTAAAATAAAAGTAGGCAGTAAAGGTAGTCATAATCTTAAAGAATATCTTGCTTGTCATTGTTTTATTATCCCTACAAGTTATAAATATGAAAATAATCAATCTGTTTATACTTTACCTAGTACAGTTAAAATAGCTTGTTATGTTTATAACGGTGTTGGATTTACAGAAGATGCTGTATTTACTAGCGGGCAAGTATTATTTGGAGATACTATATTTGATATTGATAATTGTAAAATGAGAATTACTCATTCTATTATTGAACCTAGTTATGATTTTAATGAACGTAAAAAGAACGATACTCTTATTCCTGGAGAAGTATATAATTTCTTTATTCATTTTGTTGATAAATATGGTGATGCTAGTAGAGGATATAAATTGTCAAATAAAGATAAGTATATAAATAATATTGTTAATGATGGTTCTCATTGTACTATAATTACTTTTAATTGGAATAATCAAGGTAATGGTAATATTCCATATTGGGCTGTTATTAGTGGGGATATTCTAATATCTAGTATTAGTACTAATGTTAAAAGATATATCGCTAATCATAAAATTGTAGTTTATACTGCTGAGCCTATTAATAATCCTACCACTAATATATTACTTAATAGTTCTGGAGAACTTGAAGCTAGTAATAAAGATGAACTATATACTCTTATATCTAATTATTTTATTGATTATAAAGATAAAGATAAATACAATGATTTATATGTTTATCAAGTTATAAATAGTGGTAGTTATACTCCTTGTAGCAATCAAGTAATAGGTGCTATTGGTGTTGATAATGAAGCTAAGTTTGGTTATTATGAAAATATTAATGGCGATGAATTATTTAGAATACCTGATTTAATATTTGATTCTGAAGTTGTTGGCGGAGAACATATTAGAGATTTTGTATATAATATGAATAATACTTTTAATAAGTTTTATATTCGTGCTAATATTGATACTACTTTATGGAATAAAATTAAAGAACTAGGTTATGTTGGATGGTTTATTAGTTATGAGAAAGTTGAACCTATTACTAGATATACCGGATTATTAACTAGAAAAGATTATTGTAATATAGCTAGTAATGTTACTTGGCAAGATGGTAGTTGGGGTACAAAACCGGGTTTTGTAGCTAATAATTTTACTAGTGATAAATGTTATCTATATAGTGGTCGATTTGATATTGATGATAGTATTAAATATGATTTTAATATTATTCGTATTAATGGTAAATGTAAATTCGAACCTTATAAAGAGAAACATGATGTAGTTGATATGGTAGTTAATACTACCTATCCTTATAGTTATAATATGCCAGTTATAGGTGTTATTAGTAGAAATGAATATAAACCTATTAATAATTATAAATTAGTAGTTGCTGATAGTGTTACTGATAGTAGAGCTGGAAAAGGAACTGCGCTTGAAATGGATGATTATAAGGAATTACTGCTTGATGCTGAAACTATGTTTCTTGCAACAGTTCTTAATTGTACTAAAAATATCTATACTAGTAAAGAAAAAGAACTTGTAAGACTTAATGATGTTTGTTATAATGGTGGAACTTATTCTATCGAACATGGATATAATGGTAGAATGACTTACGATGGTGTTCTTATTTATAATGATAATGGAGTTATAATGAATGAAGGTAATTATAAATTATATACTCCTACTAATAATCAATATTATTATAGTGGTGATGAACCATGTTGGTTTGATATTCCATTTAATGTTTATATTCAATTTCCTCTTTATAATGATAAGTTCTTTGAAAGTAAATGTTTTAATAATGAACCTAGTAAGATAGCTTTTAGTATTAAAGAAGATACTGACAAGAAAAGTATTGCTTTTGGTACATTTGTAGAACCTAAGAATAGTGTTGATTTATTTAAAGACCCTATTGGAAATGTTGACCAATATGTTCCTAAACTATTAACTCAATATCGTAACGATATTATTAATATTACTCGTTTTGATAAAACTATAAGACGTAGTAATGTTATTCAAGATGAAAGTGAAGTTAATGCTTGGCGAATATTTCCTATTGAAGGTTATAAAAATATTACTGAAAATAAAGGAAGTATAACTAATTTAGTTGGAATTGGATATTATCTTTTAGTTCATACTCAACATAGTATGTTTATGTTTGATATAAGTGCTGCACTTAAAACTAGAGATGAAAATGTTCAATTATATCAGCCTGATGCTTTTGAAGTTGATTATAAAGAAGTCTTTACTAGTGATAAAGGTTATGGTGGACTGCAAGATGATTTAGCATATATAGTCGGAGAATTTGGTTATATTTTTTATAATGATGATTTTCATAAACTTTATCAATTTGATGATGGTCAACTTAAAATAATGGATGAAGATATTAAATTATGGCTAGATAAATATCATCCTAATAAAGTTAGATTTGCTCATGATAAATTTAATAATCGTATTCTAATTAAGTTTGATTATACTTATAATAATGTTAATCCTAATACAAAAGAATCTATTATTGAAAGTCATAATGAAGTTATTAGTTTTAATTATAAAATAGGTAGTTTTATTAGTCTGCATGATTATTATTTTAATAATGCTTGGTCTACTAAAACTAAATGTTATTTTCAAACTAAGCATAATGATGATAGACTTAATTGCCCTCTTCATGTATTTACTAATGAATATAATTATGGTAGATTTAATACTCATATGGGTGATGATAGTAGAAGTTTATATTTAGTATCTAAACAAGAAGTTGGCGATGAACCTATATTAGTTCATAATAGTTATATTGATATTATAGTTAATGAATCTTATGAACTTATTAAATTTCTTGAATTTATTAAATATAAAGTACGTAAGATATATGTTCCTATTTATAGCGATAATATTAATAGTCCTGTTGATTTAAGAGAACATCCTTATGCTGGAGATATACTTCGTATATTTAATGAAGATAATGATACTGATAATATAGATATTAATATTGATAAACTTAATCAATTTAATAAATATAAAAAGCCGTGGTATGAACTTACTCAATATAACTTTAATTATTTTCGTAATGCAATTAAAGAACATCCTAATACAGTAAGTGATAAACTTCGTAGAGTATATGGTAATTATTTTGTAATTCGTTTTATATTTAATAATTCAGATAATAAGCGCATTGAATTTGAAAGTCTTGAATGTGCTCAAACTCAATTTAGAAAATTATGATACAGTATAGAGATAGACAAAGACAAAAAGCTTTTATTGGTGCTATTATTGGTGCAGCTGCTAGTATTGCTGGTGGTATAATTAAAGGTAATAAGCAAAAGAAAGCTCAAGAAAAAGCTCAAGCTGAAGCTCAAGCTGCACAAGACCATAAAGATGCTTTACAAAATGCTCAAGCTTTAACTAGTGCTTATGCTAATCAAGATTATGTTGGTCAATATAATGATAAATTAACTCTTAAATGTGGCGGTAGAGTTCGACATAAAGCTGGTTTCGGTACTGAATTTGCTGATGCTCTTCCCGGTTTAGGTAATCTTGCTAGTTCTATTACAGGAGTTCAAGGACTTGGTGAATTAGGTACCGCAATAGGTCAAGGTATTTCTGCTAATCAACAAATTAATGAAAATAAACGTATTGCCCAAGAAGCTGAGCAACGTAAACAACTTCAAGCTGGTCAACAGCAACTTAATATTACTTCTGATAAAATGACTAATCCAATGACTATGTATCAGCGTTCTAGTTTTATTAATAAATATAAATGTGGTGGACGTAGAAAAGCATGGATTGGTGCTGCTATTGGTGCTGCCGGAAGTTTAATTGGTGGTATGTTTGGTAGTAAAGGACAACAACCTATTAAAGTTGAACAAGCTGACCAAGCTAGTTATAGTGCTCCTAAAACTGGTATTGAGCGTCCTGAATGGATTACTAATGGTAATGTTCAGCCATCTATTATGCCTCAATCAATATATCGAGATAGGCTTAAAACATATCGCTGTGGCGGACGTAGACGTTAATCTTTTGCTCTCTGTTGAACTATTATATATAGGTATGAACTATTAATCGGCTGATAACCTATCGTTCGACAGAGAGCCTTAAAATCAATCAAATTATAATTTCTCATTATATTATATAAAATGCCTAGAAAAGATAAAGTTATTCATATAAGTAATTTACCTAGTACGTTTAAAGGTAATATTACTCGTAATGGAAGATTTATTCAAAATGGTATTCCTCCACTTGGTGGAGCTTATGATAAAGTTGCTAAATCTACTGGTTTAATAAGACTTGGTAATGAATTTCTCTATAATGGTGTAAACAATTTAGTATCTAAAGATAATAGAGAAAAATTAATGAATAATACTGCCGGTAGACTTATTAATTATGTTAAAGATTTTAATAAAGAATCTTTTCCTAGTGATGATGAACTTGGACCAACATTTCCATTTAATATTATTCAAACTCCTAGAAGTAATGGAAAAAATCTTCCTCAAAAGCAATATGCTGTTGGTGGTAAAATACCAAATGTAGTTGCTGGTGGTATTGCTCAACCTCTTGGTAATAATTTCTTTTATATGAATGGAAGAAAACATAGTCAAGGTGGTATTGATATTGGGCCTAGTGATAAAACAGGTATTGAAGTAGAAGACGGTGAAGTTGTTGAAACTAATGGTAATGAACTTAAAGTTTATTCTGCTCAACCAATTATTAACGGAGTTAGTCCTGCTAAATTAGTTATGGGTGGAGCTAATCCTAATAAAGTATTTAAAGCTCAAGAAGATTTTAAAGATAGAAATAAAATTAATGATGATGGTACTATAAAAGCTATGGGTGGTTTAAGTAGAGATAAAGATTATGGTTCTAAAAAGAAACCTTATCCTAGTGTAGCTAAAAAAGATTTTGCTGGAGGACATAGAAGTTATCCTATTCCTACTAAAGCTGATGCTATTGATGCTTTAAGATTAGCTGGATTACATGGTAGAAGTGATGTTAAAGCTAAAGTTTATAATAAATATCCTGAACTTAGAAAGAAAGGTAGTAATGGATTAATTGTTAGTATTAGTGGTAATGTTAAGAATGGATTGCTTCATTCTCCATCCTCTACGGGGGGTCGACACGATAAACTTAGAGATGGTGGAAGAAGAACTAATCCTGATAGTTTAAAAGCTGACAGACTTTGGTCTGATAGACAAATTAATAAGATTAGATATTTAACTGATTTACGTAATAGTACTAGAAATATTATAGCTCCTACTGGTTATAAAGTTACTGATATACATCGTACTAATGAACCTGGAAGATATAGTCTTGCTGTTAATATACCTAATCAAGATAGTATTAATGTTAATATTCCATTAAGAAATTTACCTGCTTCTAATATCCCTAAAGGTGAAGAATATATAGAAAAACTTATAGAAGCAGATAGAAAACTTAATCTTAAATCAGATAGAAGTAATTATACTAGAGGATATGATGGAAGAGTTTATTTTAAATCTTGGATTAATGGTAAATCTGGAGAAATAAATTATGGAACTAATGACTTTTATAATCAAACAAGAAGTGGAAAAAATGCTTTAGAAAATGCTCGTCCTCAATATTATGCAGAACGTGAACTTCCTTTATTTGATGATGGACCTGCTATTACTAGTGGTCTTATTAGAGCTGGTTGGAGTCATGGTAATAATAAAAATATAACTGTTGATAATACTAATATTCCAAATTTGCCTGCTACTAAATCTAAAGGGAATACCCCCCGTAGGGGAAGGAATAAGTCAAGTCAATCAACCCAATCTATCTCTACTAAAACTCCTCCTACTGCTGTTTATAATCGTAATCTACCTAAAGTAGAAGCTAGTATTCCTACTACTTTACCTGTTTCTACTAATACTCCTGCTCAAGGAACAAAATATTCTGATGGTAAAGGACAAGGTAGATTTAAAAATCTTACTACTGCTGATTGGATTGGTTTAGGTAGTAATGTTGCTGGCAGTTTAGCTAGTTATTTTGCTAGTAAAAGAGCTATTAATAAAATGAGAGGTCCGGGTCAACCTACTCTTATTAGCGCTAATAAACTTAAAACTAAATACAATATTAATCCTCAACTTGATAGAATTAGAGAAGATAAATTTGAAGCTTATCGTGATATTGATTCTAATACTGCTAGTAGTCGTGTAAGTTTAGCTCGTAAACAACGGGTTCGTAATGCTGCTGGTCAAGCTGTTAACGAACTTTATGGTAATAAAGAAAATATAGAAACTAATCTTATTAATCAAGATAGACGTAATCAGCAAAGTGTTCGTCAATTTAATGCTCAACAATACAATCAATATATAGATAGAAAAGCAGCATTTGATAATGGTATTAGAGAAGCTAAAGTAACTAATATTAATAATTTATTTAGTGGAATTAATGCTGGTATTCAAGATATGATTAGTAGATATGAAAATCGTAAAGCTTTAAATAATACTATTGGTGCTATGAGAGCATCTGCTCCTAATGTAGATGATAGAATTATGAGAGATGCTGGAGTTGATTATGATGAATTTATTATTCGTAAACGTAGAAAACTTGGAGGAAAACAATCATGCCGATAAACTTTTATACTCCTACTTTTAGACAACAAGTTAATCCTATTGACTTAAATGTCTTAGCTAGAACTTATAATACTCTTGAACAAGGTCATCAACAAGCTATTCAAACTAAATCTCAAATTGATGCTCAACTTGCTCAATTAGATTTAAATGAAGCTGAAGATGCTTGGCGCCAAGAACAACTTAATAAAGTTCGTAATGCTCTTACCGAAAATATGCAATATGGTAATGCTTATTCTAGTCTTGATGATATAGTTGGAACTTATGGAGATATAACTTCAAATCCTGGAATGATTGGTCGTTTACGTGCTCAACAAGATTATAAAGCTTATATGGATAATCTTGATAAACGTACTGATTTATCTGAAGATTATAAGAATTATTATCGTGCTGTTAATAAATATAATTATCAAGATATAACTGATAAGAATGGTAATGTTATTGGTGGAAGTAAATGGACTCCTATTGATAAAGAAGTTTCTGAAATTCCTATGAATCAGATACTTAATCAAGCACTTCAATGGGCTGCTAAAGAACAAGGCGGCGGTAGTCAAACAAGATGGCTTGATGCTAATGGAAAAGTTACTGATGATATTACTAAATCTGTTACAGGAGAGATTTATTCTCATACTAAAGGTGATTGGCAAAGGTTAAGTAAAGCTAAACTTGCTGAAGCTGTTAAAGCTGTTATTGAAAATACTCCTGGTGCTAAAGCTAGTCTTGAACAAGATTATAAGATTGCTAAATGGAAATATGACCAAAATGGAAGTAATCCTGATATAACAGATAAAAATGGTATTCTACTTACTCCTGAACAATATCTTGCTAAACGTATTGACCCTTTCTATAATGCTGCAACTTTTTATAATCAAGATAGTAATACTACTTATGGTGAAGCATGGAAAGCTCAATTAGCTTTATCTAAACAAGCTGGTTCTGGAAGTAGTGCTCAAAGAAAACAAGTTATTGATAATTTAACTTATAAAGGTACTCCTGTTCGTATTGATAATTTTATGCCTGCTCAAGCTCAAGCCGAAATTACTAGTAATAGACAATCAATAGCTGGATTACTTAACAAATATAATTCTGATATTAATATTGATTTAGCAACTGCTAACCCAGATGATATTAGAACTAGTATCATGACTAATATTACTAGCCCATCTGATAGAGCATATGCTCTCAGTTATCTTAATGATATTATTGATAATCAAGAATATATTAATAGTCTTAAAGTTGGTAAATCTCAAGATAGTATTGATGGATTTGATACATATAATTCTATTATTAGTTTAAGTGATTTACCTAGTAATAAATATTCAGATAGATATAGTAAATATGTTAATCAAATATTTGGAGATAGTTCTGCTATTAGACAATATTTTAATAATGATGATGTTTATAATTCATTTATTAATGCTATTGGTGGAGAGAAAAAAGCTGCTAGTCTTGGAGTAAGATTTGGTTCTGATGGTAATGGTTATAGATATGCTGAATTACCTAAAGATTATCATAAATCTATTTATAGTTTTGGCAAAGCTGTTAAAGAAGCTGAAGATACTAGAAATCCTTTAAATGCTTTTCTTAATTCTGCTAAGACTAGATTTTTTGGATATGGTGATAAATTTGTTAGAGTTGATTCTAATGGTGAAGAACATCATGCTGGATTACCAACAGGCAATAAAGAACCTTATATTGGTTTAATTGATTATGTTGATTCTCTTAAATCTAAAAATGATGCTGTTCTTGATGGTGGTCAAATAACTTCTTCTACTATTGGTATATCTGCAATGACTCCTGAACTTGCTGAACTTAATTTTGTTATGAGTTCTAATCCAGAAGCTGCTAGTAAATATTCTGCTCAAAAGAAACAATTAGAAGAACAAGCTATGTCTGCTATTAAAGCTGGTATTGATTTAACTCAAGGAGAATCTTATATTACTAGTGAAAATGGAATATTTGAGCCTATGTCTTCTGAAGATAGAAAAGCTTATACAGCTTATCTTAGAAGTGCTAAAGAAAATGAGATTACTCCTACTATTGTTCGTGACCCAAAAACTGGAGATGTTGGTGTTCAAATTAATATTGCTGGCTATTACGATACAGAAGGTAAACTTAAAAGAGAACCTGTAACTCTTCTTGTTGGTAGTGGAGCTATTGATAGTGCTGTTATTCAATCTTGGAATCAAGATACTAGTTGGAGAGCTGCTGGTAAAGTAGAAAATTATTATAATGCTAATAGACCTATTTCTCTTACTAATAATGCTGCATTTACTGGAATTGATAAATTTAAATTAGTACCTAATGGTGGAGGTTTTAATTTAATTAATTCTACTAATAATCAAACTATTGGTTTAGTAAGTAAAGAAAATGCTGTTGATATTGTAGATAATTTATCTCAATGGGAACAAACTGTAACTGCTGTTAAAGCTGGTATGGCAGTAGATGAAAATGCTGTTAAAGCTATTCAACAAAATGTTGCTACTAAACTTGCTCAACTTAGTGGAAGTACAGATCCTTATGTTATTCAATATTACTATGATGAATTAACTAATAATCTATATTAATATGGATGTATTAAAGTTTCTACAAGGTGGTAACAAAACACCTAATCCTGAATATAATCCTAAAACTAAAAAGGGGGCTATACAGCCTCCTACTTTAGTTGATTACAACCCTGGCACTTCTATTAGTGACCAGGGTCGTGGTCATTTATTTAGTCGCATTGCTGGGCAATCATATAATCTTAATCAATATAATATAGATAAATATGCTCCTTATGATGTTTATATTAATCCTGTTGATGACCATGAAAAACTTGATAAAGAACGTGCTGTTAATCAAAGTAATTGGGAACAAGGATTAAGAATGATTGGACAGATTGGTAATGAAATTACTGTTGGTACTGCAATAGGTTTTGCTGATTTAGCTGATGCTTTCTATAATATGATTAGTGATAGTCCTAATGATTATCAATCTGAAATAAGTTCTGGACTTGAATCTTTAAAAGAATCTATTAATGAAAGATTAGCTATATATCGAGAAAATCCTAATGCTGCTTTTGATATTGGAGATTTTGCTTGGTGGGCTAGTAACGCTCCTAGTATAGCTAGTTCTTTAACTCTTATGGTTCCTAGTACTGGTCTTGCTAAAGGTGTTTCTTTATTAGGTAAAGGTATAAAGTTTAATAAATTAGCTAATAAAATGGCTAATGCTATTAATATGACTCAAAAGAGTAGAGCCATTACTGGTAGAATAGCAGAGGCTGCTGCTATTGGAGTTCCTTCTCGTTATCTTGAAAATTATCAAGAAGCTAGACAAACTTATAATGATATTGAAGATTATTCTAAAACTCAACTTGCTAATATGAATGATAAACAAAGAGAAGAGTTTTATAATAATAATCCTAAATATAAAGATATGTCTGATGAAGAAGTAGCTAAAGATATTGCTAAAAATAGTGCTGATATTACTTTTGCAGAAGATTGGGCTAATGTTCTTTTTGATGTATGGCAAGTTTATAGTTTAAAAAACTTATGGAAAAATGCTTTAAGTGGTAATACAACTAGTTCTAGACTTAGAAATTTAAATACTGCATTTAATAGTAATATTGATGATGCTGCTGCAATTACTAATGCTTTAAGTAATAAAACGACTAAACAAGCAATTACTAGTACATTAAAAGATGTAGGCGATGATATTCTTCATGGTGTTAGAGCTGAATGGACAGAAGGAGTTGAAGAAGCTATTAATTATATAGCTAGTCAAGATGGTTTATATAATGGTAAAAAAGTATTTGATAAAGATATTCCTCAACAAACTATTAAAGATTATCTTCAAGACCCAATGTTATGGGAACAAGCATTTTGGGGTGCTCTTGGTGGTGTTACTTTTAGTAGTGTTATGAATAAAGCTGGAGAGTTTATTAATAAACGTCTTGATAAAGATTGGACTTCTGCTGAAAAACAAAGAGAAAACGAAATTCTTGGTCGTACTGCTACTTTTCAAGCATATCAAGAAAGACTTAATAGTATTGCTAATGGTAAAAATCCATTTATAACTATTACTGATGAAAATGGTCAACAGGTTAATCCAGATATTATTACTGGTACTGAAGAAGAACTTCGTAATATAGCTGAAAAAGAATATATGGATAATATTATTATTAATTCTATGAACGCTGGTAATTTAGGACTTCTTGAAAGTTCTATTAATAGTAAAGAATTTAATGATAGTATTACTAATAAACTTGGATTACAACAACAAGATAGTAATGAACTTATTAATAGATTTAAAACTGAAATTAATAATCTTAAAAATGAATATAATACTACTTTAAATAAAGTTAATAGACTTGGTGGCGGATTTGAAGTTGGTCGTATTATAGCTACCCAAATGGTTCATGCTCGTAATCGTCAAGAAAATTATAATAATCTTCTTAATTGGGCTAATGATGTTTTAAATCAAGATATTACAAATAATCATATTGAAGATGTTGATATTACTTCTGCTAAGAATGGTATTTATCAACATATTATTAATAGTATTCAAAGAGATATTAAAACTATTCAAGATAACGCTGCAATTAATAATTCTGTTAAACAAGAACGTATTGCTCAATTAAATGAACGATTAGATGCTATTAATAAACTTTATACTCCTATTGATATTGAAAATAAAAATGATATTCAATCAGCTATTCAACTTCAAAAACAATATAATGAAGTATTTAAAGATTTAGCAGAAGTTGTTAATGCTGAGATTAATGTTGAGGTTAATAAAAATCAACTTAATTTATCTGATGATAATATTAAATCTCGTATAACTTATCTTAATAACTTCTTTGATAGTAGTCGTAAAAAGATTGTTAATAAAGCTATGGACGATTTACGTAATGCTTATAAACAATATGGAAAAGATTATGTTAATTCTGTTATTAAAGATGCTAATAATGGTAATAAACCAAATATAGATAAAATTATTCGAGATGCTTATGCTGCACTTGATTTAAGTTCTAAAGGTAATGAACATCTTAAAAATACAATAGAACAATTAGCTGAGATTGCTGAGATTGAAAACGATGTTAATAATACTTCTAAAGAGGAAGAAGTTGCTCCTGTTAATCCTGATGTTAATGAAGTTAATGAAACTGATGTAGATGATACTAACTCATCTCAATCCTCCACGGGGAGTATAGCGGAGCGAAGCGAAGCGGTTCCTAGTGAGCCTACTAATACTGAACAACCTCAATCTCAAACTGAACAACCAATTTCTCAAGAACCTATTAGTACTCCTAAATCTGAAGTTAATAATACTCTTCCAGATGATGATTTTGAACGTGGTCAAATAGGTACTGATTTGGTTTATGAAAGTATAGCTGATTTAGAAGATTCTTTAGGACATGAATCTACTAGTAGTGATTTACTTAATGCTAGACAATCTATTATTGATAAACTTAGTCAAGCTGGATTTGAACAAACAGAAGCTAGTGATATAGTTAATAATATTATTGATGGTCTTACAGGTGGCAGTTTATATAGTTCTGTTCAAGATGATAGTACAAGACGTTTATTACTTAATGCTACTTATGCTACTATTACAGGTAATGAACGTAATATAGAAGCTGTTATGGATGATTTTGCTAATAGTATTGATAGTGAAGGTAATACTAGAGGTAAAATTGTTAACGGTAAAGTATATCTTAGTATTGGTCAATTAGTTGAATATATAGATAGTATTACAGGAAATAAAATTATTAAAAATTATTTGTTTAATCAAATAAAAAACTATCTTTACGCAAGCACTAATAATCAAGGTAAATATCGTGCTACTGATGAATCAACTATTAAAAAACTTAATGCTAGACAATTTGTTCAATATGTAGATGGTATTGCTAAAGAACGTCTTGAAAGACTTCAAGTTGAACATACTAATAATGTTAATCTTAAGTATATAGTAGAGAATGAAAATGTTAAAGCGTTTACTTCTATTAAACAAGGTGATTATCTAGAAACTGAATATGATAGTAAACTTAGACGTATTAATATACTTGCTAATGGTACAATTATTGGTTATATAGGAGTTCCAAATATTGATAAGTTTGGTAATTATGATATGGTTAATCAAGGTTGGAAATATAATATTCATGCTGAAAATGGTCAAGTTATTTCTCCACTTAAAGACGCTTTAATTAGTATTCTTGATGGTGATAGATTTGACGAAGAATTTATTGGTCATTTATATGAACTTGCTGTTAAAGAAGAAGTTACACAAGAAGAACTTGTTAATCTATTTAAAGAATTTGAAATTAAATATCCTGATATAGTTAGAGATTTTACTACTCCTATTGCAAGTTTTGATTTAGCTGGACATCTTGTTAATCTTACTAAATACATATTTAATCAGCCTTATGAAAATAGTCATGAAGCTAGTATTAATCGTTGGTTTAATAATCTTCTTAATAGTTATGACCAAGCTATTACAATAGTTAAAGGTGATTTTAAAGGTAAGATTAAAGCTGTTAATATTAAATATGGAGTTCTTAATACTATTGATGATACTAATGGTGAATGGAATGATGTACAAGAAACAGTAGTTGGTTATAATGAAAATATTAACAAACTTGGTGTAGTTATACAAGGTCAATTATATCTTAATGGAGAAAGTAAACCTACTATTATTGAAAATCTTACTACTAATGGCATGCCTGTGATTAGTATTCCAAGTAGTGATGGTACTTCTCTATATGCTTTTTGTAAACAAGTTCCATTAAATAGTAATCTACTTAAAGGTGATGCTCGACGTATTATTAATTCTATTAAGAATGAAGTTAATAATCTTTGTAGAGATTATATTAGTGGAAAAATAAGTTTTGGTGAACTTAAACAAAGTCTTGGAGATATATTTGGAAATAATAAACTTGTTAATGGTGATAGAAATACTGGACTTCAAATTAGTATTAATCCTACTAATATAGGTTTTTATGTTAAAGGTGCACATTTTAATGGTAAAGATTATGCTTTTACTATTAATTCTGATGCTGGTAATTATAAACGTAATATTATTATTAATTCTCCTTATGTTGTTAATAGTGCTTTTAAAATAGGTAAAAGTTATGGTATTAATGCTAATACTATTGACGAATTAGATAATGCTCTTCGTCCTGTTATTGATGAAATGTTTAACTATGCTCAATTTGCTATTAGTAAAGATTTTATTAATGATAGTACAAAAACTAATGATAAAACTAATAAATATATTTATCGTGAAAATGGTAAAACTATTATAAATATTGATGGTAAAACTTATAGTTATAATAGTTATCAAGATTTTATTATTAGTAATGGTTTAGTTAGAACTAAATTAGCTAATACTAATACTAATGAAACTGCTGGTAATTGGCAAATAGATATTCATTCTAAACTTGATATTACTTATGAACTTGAGGGTAGACCCCCCGTGGAGGATGGAGCAATACCTGAACAGCTATCAGAGTTCATGTTAGATGATACTCTTAATGCTATTAATTTTAATGCTTTTGAATCTGCTATAACTGCTAAGAATTTAACTCGTGGACTTAAAAAGTATTTTGCTAATGACCAAACCGCTATTGATTATATTAATGCTCTTCAAAAGATTGGTATATTGCCTAAGAATATTCAAGTTGTAGATAGTATTACTGATAATAATGGTAATCAAGTTAATGCTGTTTATCATCGTGATACAGATACTATTGAAATTAATAGTTCTGCTATTGCTGGTCAAAGAGTTTATCGAGTTGTTAATATTATACTTCATGAGAGTTTACATAGACAACTTTATACTAAATATAATACTGAACAAGCTCTTGCTTTAGTTAAACCTATATATGATAAATTTAAAGCTTGGATTGATACTCAAGATGATGCTACTAAAGAAAGACTTAAACCTTATCTATTTGAGAACTTTAATACAAGTGAAGCTCTTGAAGAATTTCTAGTTGAAAGTATTACTAGTAATGCTCTTATGACTGCACTTAATGAAATTAAATATAATAATAGAAAAGTTAATAAACGTAAGACTTTATTTAGTAGACTTCTTGAAGTTATTGCTGATATGTTAGGTATTAATATTAATGAAGATAGTTTATTAGCTGCTGCTAGAGATGCTTATAAAGCTATTAAAAAAATGCCTAAAGAAAGTAATCAAGAGGCTATTCAAGGAACTTTTCAGTTTGAAGAAGAAACTGCTAGTACAGAACAAACTGAAAATCCTAATGAAGATAACAGTCAAGATTATAATTATAATAATGATAATCTTAATGATGGACTTGATATGTTTAGTAGTGTTGATGATGATATAGTGCTGAATATGGCTGAATTAACTAGCCGTTTATCGATAGCACAACAGCCCGAATTTGCCACTTTGCTTGACACAGGACGCATCAGTTTTAGCTGTATGTAGAATTAATCGAGCAAATATAAAAGTCGCTTAGAACGAAAGAAAATCACCTCTATGACGATGTAATAAAATTTTATTTACATTAGTCATAGAGGTATTACTATTAATGAATTTAAACTTAAATATAAACTTATGAGTTGTGGAAATATTAAACTTGTAGGATATAATAATCTTAATAATGTTATTATTAAAGAACATGGTTCTAATAATGCTGATTATTATAGTCTTATAGCTATGGTTGAAGACCCAATCTTTAAGAAGATTATAGCTGATAGAGGTATTAATGTTAAAACTTCTGGAAGACAAGCTTATAATGCTCTTCTTGAAGCTAGAGCTATTAAACTTCGTAATATGGATGATATAGCTTCTGTTGCTGAAAAAGAAGAACGTGGTTTGTTTAGTACAATTAAAGCTAGAGATACAGCTATTACTTATATGGCTGATATTATGAATAAACTTAGTTTTAATTTTTTATATAATGGTGCTCCATTAAATTTTAATGAAATTAAAAAACGTACCAATGAAACTGTTATTAATGCTGGACTTAAACGTGCTAAGAAATTAGCCGGAAGTGATGAAGCTAAAAATAATGAACTTAATAGCTTTATTAATAATCCAAGTCCTGCTATTAAAATTAATGGTCTTGGAGCCTTTCTTCGTAAATATGGTGATGCTCAAGATTTTAATTATGGTGCATTACTGCGTTCTTTAACTAATACTGAATTTAATGAAGCTCTTTTTAATAATAAAAATGTAGCTAAACTTATTAAACGAGATGAATTATATCAAACTACTGATTATGAAGAATTAGGCGGTTATCTTGATGAAACTTCTACTGAAGGTGATGAAAATAGTATAGATGATGGTATTGATTTAATGACTCAACTTTGGAATTTAAGTATTGGTGAAGTTAAAGATTTTAATAAACACGTAGAAGAAATTATTAAATATCATCTTGCAAGTTTACCTAAACTTACTGCTGCTTCTCAACTTGATAATGGAAGTTATCCTTTTGATACTAATAATGAATTAGGAGTTGTTACTTTTTCTGATGCTAATTATTTATCTAAAATATTATATGCTAGTGCTGATACTAGTAATGTAGATAATTTTATAGCTAGTCTTAAACGTATATCTGAAACTATTCCAAATTGTGAATGTTTAATTCAATTACATGATTTACTTAGCAAAAATAAAGTATTTGCTAATAAGTATATGATGGTGTTTAATAAACCTATTATATCTAAAATTGAAACTTATATTCAAACTGATTCTAATGGTAATAGTTATGTTCGTGCTCGTGTAACTAACCCTAATACTGATTCTCGTACCATTTTACAGAATACTTTTTATAATAATGTTAAGAATAATATTATTACTAATCGTGTTCCTACTGCTCGTGAAAAGTTTCGTATATATGATAGATATAAAAATACTCCTCATGCCAATCTTTATTTATATGATGCTTTTAAAGAAATATTTCCAGATATTAATCAAGCTAGTTTTAATTTAGCTATTGCTAAGATTAGTCGTGTTGCTATGGCTAATAATCTTATTAACTTTGCTAATGTTATTAATCGTACAGTTGAAAACTATAATAAATATGTAGAAGCACTTAAAAAGGATAAAGAAACTAAAATGCCTGATAGTTTTATTAATAGAGGTGATACTTCTATTATATATCAAATGGCTGATGTCTTTAAAGATATTATTTATATTCCTGTTGAACTTAATTCTCGTAATCCTGAAGGTAATTTAAGTTCTGATGTTATTAATAGAAGTTTTATTACTAATATTGCTAAAATAATCAATGATGATAAATCTACTGTTGAAGAGCAAAACGCTATGGTTGAAGCTTATGCTAAACAAAAGTTTGCTAGTCATCAATATGATTATAGTAATTTACTTCTTGAACATAGAGATAGTAATGGTAATATAATTAATTATGGATTGTTTAGAAGAGTTGGAAATGGAATTCCTAAACTTACTGAATATGCTCGTAGTATGTTTAAAACTTCTCTTCTTAATGGTATTAGTGAATTAGATAATAACAGTAATGATTTATATCGTAGTATGAGTGATGGTGATTATTTAATTACTGCTATGGGATTATTTATGACTGATATTAATAATTCTGAAACTCCTACTGCTAATTATTTACTTCCAATACCTAGCGATGCTCCTAAAAACTTTACTATTACTGCTCCTAGATATAGTCTTACTGGATTACGTAGTCAACTAGAAGATGGAACTAAAATTATAAATAGAGAACATCCATTATTTAAACAGTATTATAATATAGTTATTCAAGAACTTACTAATATGGCTCAAGCTGTTAATGTAATGTTTAAGACTAATGCTAATGGTAATCCTATTTTAACTAATGGAGATTTTGAATTTAGTGATACTTATAATAATAAACCTGAACATTTTTATAATCAATACCATAAAGATGGAAAAGGTAATGTATTTACTACTAAAGATGGACATAAAGTTTTAGCTGGTAGAGTATTTAGTTTTAAACGTTTAGTTAGTAAAATTACTCCTAATAGTAATGGAGCATTTAATGAACTAATTGGGTATGGTAAGACTATTGACATCCTCTACGGGGGGTCTACACGTGGGCTTAGCTATGTTAATAATCAAGTAGTTCTTAATGGAGAACAACGTATTGCTCTTGAAGATGCTGTTGCTGATTGGTTAAATGAATATATAACTAATGGTTATAAAGAACTTAAAAATAAATATGGCACATTTATTGATGATAGAATTAATAATGAATCTTTAGCTGAATTTCTAGTTAATGACTATCTTGTTAGAGATAGTATGTACGATATGTATGGTGGTGACCAAAGTTTTTATAAGAATGGTCAAGCTATTCTAAAACGTATTAAAGAAGTACAAGCTAGTGGTAATCCTTTTGGTAATACAGACTTTACTAAAAATGATTTAGATATAGCTACTAATTTATATGATGTAACAATTAATGGTAATGCTGTTACTGTCCCTTATACAGTTAATGGAGTTGTTAAACGTAAAAAAGTAGTTTTACAAGATAAATTTAGAGGTGTTACTATTTATAATACTTTTAAATCTTCTGATAAAGTTGTTATTGATAGACTTGATAATCAACTTAAAAAAGCTGGACTTGATAAAAAAGATAGAGAACGAATACTAGAACCATTTAAAGGAGGAGTTAATGCTAATGATGCTCAATCTTATATTACTCTTGAAGAATGGATTCGTCGTATTACTGCCGCTGGTGAATTAGATAAATATGCTGGACTTATTCAAAGTATTACAGATGATACTCCAATAGATAAAATTGATTGGACTAAATTTGCTAATAAAGTTCAAATTCAAAAGAATTTCTATTATGATTTATATTATGATACTACTGTTGGTATTGAAGTTCCTAGACAAGTAAAAAATGCTGAGTTTGTTCTTATTCCTAAACTTATTAAAGGAACAGAACTTGAAAAAGTTTATAATATAATGACTAATAGAGGTATTCATCAAATTAATACTGTTGAAACTGTTAAAGTTGCACAACATAACAGAATGACACTTTGGAATAATGATGGTGTTTTAACTGATGAAGCTCTTAAAGAATTTGATAATAATGTATTTGATAATTCTGAATTATTTAGTTATAATTATCTTTATCGTCAGCAAGAAGTTCCTCAACATATGGTTGATGCTAGTAATAAAGCTGCTATTCAGATTATGAAGAAAATGCTTGATAATCTTCCTAATAAACCTGAACTTAATGACCTTAAAAGTAAAGTATTTAATAATTATGTAGCTAATATTAGAAATAGTTTTGAAAAAACTTGTGCTGAACTTGGTATTGGATTAGATGATAACGGTCATATTGATTTAAATTCTAATGGTACTATTAAAAATCTTAATCGTTTTGTATTCTTTGATAGATTTAAAGAAAATGCTCAACAACAAGGAGTTGAAAAAGCTCTTCTTGAATTTTTTGATTTAGATAGTGCTGGATTTAATAATCTTCCTTTATTCTTATCTAACATTAGTAGTAAACTTGAAAGTATTGCTAATAGTTATTTTAATACTAATATTACTAGACAACTTATTAGTGGTTGGCACGCTGCTCAGCTATCTGATTTTGGATTTAAAGTTGATAAACAAACTCAAACAGATAGTAAACTTCAATATAAGAAAATTGGAGAAGTTAATGGTACTCCTGTTTATTATACTGAAATTAAACTTCCTAGATGGAGTAATAAACTTAAAGGATTAAATATTGAACAAGTTCCTGATAGCTTACGTACTATGATTGGTTATCGTATTCCTACTGAAGGTAAGCAATCTATATGTATTATGTATGTTAAAGAGTTTCTTCCTGATGCTTATGGTAGTACTGTTGTTGTTCCTGATGAATGGGTTACTCAAACTGGCTCTGACTTTGACGTTGATAGTGTTTATGGTATGTCTAAAACATTTAATCTTGTTAAAGGTATTCCAACTGAAATTACTCATGCTAGATATACTAAAGATGAAGTAGGATATATTAATTATGTTAAAGATAATGTAGATAAAGCTAGTCGTAAAATTCTTGGTAAGACTTATAATAAACAAGGTAATATTAGAGCTTCTTTAAAAAATAGCGAAGATGCTATTAATGCTACTCTTGAAGGTTATAATGGCAATCTTAAAGTTGTTGAAAAAATTGCTAATGATGGTGGGCTTAAGTCTTACGAATCATACTTAAAACTCCCCGTGGAGGATACAAGTAGTCAAGCTGCTAGAACTAATGCTATTATTCAATCATTTATTGATATACTTAATAATCCTGCTGCATTTGAAGAAAATACTACTACTTCTAATTTTGAAAATGTCAAAGAAGCTAATGAAACTTATGCAGAAATAGTTGGTGCTAATAAAACAACTGTTGCTCCTAGTGATTTCTTTACTCAACTTGATTGGTTTGATGCTGCTACTTCTGGTATTAAACTTAAAGGTATCAGTGTTAATCGAGATACTTTTATGAGTATTGGTAATGTTACTAAAGCTAATCATAGTGAAGGTATTAAAGTTATGTACACTACTGATGTGATTAGTGAGCAAGAAGCTGTTAATAGATATGGTAAAGAAAATGTAGAAACTATTGGTAATAAACATATTCGTATTACTCATAAGAATTTTGGTTGGTCTGGAGATGATAAGAATATTGATGGTTATTTGATTAATCCTTATAGTTCTCAAACAACTGCTCATATTCTTGATGCTATAAAAGAGGGAGCTATACATAATGAAAATACTTATACGTTTAATGCTTTTAAAACCATTGTTGACTTTGGAAGTAATTATGATACTGCTATTGGATTTATGTGGCAACCTGCTATTGATATACTAGTTCGTAAATGGAAAGAAACTAATAGTGTTCTTGCGGAAGGTACTAAAAATCCACTTACTGAAGCTATTAGAGAAGTTGCTCATAATCTTGGTTTTGGTGAAAAAGTTAATTTTGCTGGACGTAAAAAGCTAATTGATATTATTAATGAAAGTTATGGTGAAACTTTCAAGAAATTATTCAATTTAAGCGTTTCTGACGCATTTTCATCACCTGACCTTATCTTTTCATCAGACGCATATAAATCTCGTCTTAGAGGGGAAATGAATGGCGTTCAGCAGGCTTTATTTGACCTTTATGTTCTAGCACAATTCAATCGGTTAAACTCAATCGGACAGGATATAAGTAATAATCTTAATATTCTTAGTGCTGATAAATATGGTGCTAAACAAAGTTTTTATGCTAGTGATAAAGTATTTAGAGATGCTAGAACTGTTATTGAAAATAGTAATATTTATGCTCCATCCTCTACGGGGGGTCAAACCTTGCTGTTAGAGAGTGTATTTCCTGATATTAGTGGTGGTATAGATGCGTTTATTAAATCAGATATATCTAAAAGTAGTTATCCTAGTTTAGCTGCATTTTTACAAATGAGTACTGCTCTTAGTGTTAAAGCTACTCAACAAGTATTTGAAACTGCTAATCCTGTATTTATTGATTATGTATATAGAATAGCAGAATGGACTAAAGGTGGAATAATGACTGAAAAGTTATATAATGACTATAAAGATTATCTTATTAATAAACTAGAAGTAGGTAATAATGGTAGTTCTTATCTTAATTTACCTGTTACTATTGTTAATGGTGATTTTGTTCATCCTAAATATATTAAAGAATATGGTACTGGACAATCTAGAGCTTTAGAAGTTGGACGAGTAAGTGGTACATTAGTTAATATTAAAACAGATGATGTTGTAGTTAAAAATATATTTGAGCCTACACAAACTGAAATTGATGTATTTGCTAGACTTACTCCTGCTCAGAAAGTTGATTGGATTAAACGTAATTTTAGTCAAGATGGTAGTGTATTTGAACATATTGAAATAGTTGCTAATGATGAAAGAAATAATCGTCGTAATGTAAATATTCAATATATTAATTACATACAAGGTGATATTACTAATGATGAAGCCCATAGATTGTTTGATAGAGCTTGGAATTATCCTAATCCTCTTATTAAACTTACAGCTCTTGATTTAGTTAAATATGCTTTTATTGTTGAAGGTCATAAATTTAGAACTAGAAATATTAGTAGACTTATAAGTAATACTCCCCTTAGAGGATTGAGTGAGGGCGGAATAGCTATTGGAGATATAGCTATGAAAGGTATTAATAGTTATGGTTTTGTTGATAAAGATAATGTTGAAGATATAATTGGTTTTATTCGTAAGAATTATAATAGTTTTAATTGTCCTAGTTATACATTTAAAAGACTTACTAATAATAAAATTAATTATAGTCTAAAAAGAAGTGGTATTATTATTTTTAATGGTCAAGAAAATCTTGATAATGTAGGAATAATAAGAAATGGAGATGCTGTTAATGTTATTAGAATTAATAGAAATTTATATATTAAAGGAACTTATGATGGAACTTTAGCTTATTATCCTATTGATAGACTTGAATCATTTGAAACTTATAATAGTATTGAGCCAAGTATTATAGCTAATAATAACATTCATAAACCTTTATCTGTTCTTCTTTATAAAGGTCTTACTCAACAAGAAAAAAGAGATAAATTTATTGATGGTATTAAAGATAACATTAATGAAGCTGTAAATAAAGATTATAAAGAAGTTCCTGAACTATATGGTAAATATATTTCTGATGAGTATTTCCAGCCTTTTATGAATACTCCTTTTGAGAATAATACTATATATACTATTAATGATAAATTTTATCTTAACATTAATGGAACTACTGCTATTAATTTAAGCGATGATTTAAAACAATATAAAGCTAAATATCCTAATATTGAAGATAGTAAACTTGGATTGTTTATTAAAATTAATGAAAATGAAATAGATAGAGTTACTAGTAATACTGATAGATATAGTAGTATTGATGACCAAACTCCTATTGGTAGATTTGCTAAAAATGCTAGTTTAGTTATTTCAAGAGCTGTTCGTCATGAACAACCTGCTGCTCAAAATGTTCTTAATGCTCTGAATAATGCTGAAATTAATTATCTTGATAGTAGTAGTCTTTCTGATAATTCTGAATTTTCATTATCAGTTATAGCTAATTATATAGATGTTGAAGCTAATAATATTCTTAATGATATTAATCGTTTTATTAAAATTGATGGTATTGATAAACCTATTAACGATAAAGATGTTATTGGTAAAGTTCTTAAAGATGAACAACTTCAAAATCGTTTCTTAGATGTTATTCTTAGTGCTAATACATTTAAGAATAAATATAAACTTATTAGCGAAATTGATATTGATAGTACAAATCTTGATGATAAAACTAAAGAGAATATTAGAAAGATTCAGAAACTAGTTAATCAAGTTGATTCTAATACTACTGTGCATTCTGCTAGAAAAGATTGGTTTGAAAGATGGATTCAATTACGTACTACTAATCCTAATTATATAAGTGGTCTTATGAAAGAATTTGATGCTTATGGAGATACTGGATTTATGGACTATTGGATACAAGATATTCGTGCTAATCGTAACTTTGTATTGCAAAATATACTTAAAGATGTAATGGGTACTGTTGAAGAAGGTCGTCTTAATGGTATTAAAGAATCTAATGACTTTAGAAATTATCTTAAAGAGCTTAAGACTAGAGCTGCTAAAGCTGGTAAATCTGTTAGTCTTAATAGTATAATTGATGATGATGGTAGATTAATTCAACCTAATAATCCTGTTTGGGAAGAAAAGATAAAGAAGTATAGAGATGCTGCTATTGAAGCTGAACAAAAATTTGGTATAAATAGTGTTGAGCATCTTATTGCTTTATCTAATAAAGCTAAATTTATTGATATGACTACTATTCATCAGCTTAAACCAATTACGGTTCAAGATGAAGATGGTAATGATGTTACTATTGAATATTCTACTTATATTATAAATCTTGAAAGAAGTTTATTAGGACTTAAAAAAGGAGATGATGGTATTCCTAAAGAATTTGCTGAATATAAAAGACTTAATAGTAGAATACGAGATATTCTAAGCCAAGCTACTGATAATGTTACTACACAAAGTCAAGATGAAGAACTTGGACGTATCTATGCTCAAATGGATAGTCTTACTAGTCTTTACGATGAAGATGGTAATAAAAAAATTGGTCATGATTTAAATGTAGCTGAAAGACTTCGTACTTATCAAACTAATATTCGTAAAATTAAAGAAATGTTCTATGATAAGCAAGCTAAAGAAGGATTTGATTCTAAACTTAAAGAACAACTTTCTATTATTAGTAAATATGAAAGTCAACGTGATGCTAATGGTAATCTTCTTATTAGTATGGAAGAACTTATGAAAGTTCCTGAATATAAAGAAGCTAAAGAATGGATTCGTAAGAATACTAGATATATTCTTGATATTAAAGATATAGAAGATTTAAATTGGGCATTTGAAGAACTTAAAGATGCTAATAAAGGTAATAGCGTTCTTAATCTTGCTATTAAAGAATTTCAAGCTAAAGATGAATTTAATGTAGTTGATGGACGTAAAATACCTGAAGAACGTGCAGCTCTTATAAAAGCTGAAACAGTTAGAAAATATAAATATACTAAAGGTAATGGTATGCCTTATGTTGGTATTATTCGTTCTGCTGAAGATGAACTTAGAATTTATCGTGCTGATTTCTATAATTATCTTACAGGTAATAAATCTAAGAGTGAAGAAGAAATTAATGTAGGAGAAGCTATTAATAAAATACTTGAGAAGTATTTTAATAATGCTACTAGAACTCTTAATACTGCTGATATTAGTCAAGAAGATTTAGAACAACTCAAGACTGGTTTTGAAGTATTTAATGAAATTACTAGAGGAGAAAAGAGTACCGATAAAGCTAAAGCAAAACGTGTTGCTGAATTTATTGAAAGTGAATGTGATGTTACTTATAATTGGAAACAATATGAACTTGATAAAAATAGAGCTTTTGCTAAAGGTAAAAAATATTATGATAAGTGGTTAGAAGTATTTAGTGAACAAGTTGAAGAAAATGGAACTATTGCAGAAAGACCTAATCGAACTATTTATGGTATTATTAAACCTAAAGATTTAGATAAATGGACTGATATTGATAGAACTGCTGCAATTAATATTCTTCAAAAGAGAACTAGAGAAACTACTACTCAATATTACTATATGAAAGAAAGAGAAGTTCTTGACAAATATGGTATTGATAGTGTTGAATATAAACAATGGTATAGAGATAATCATTATTTTGACCCTTATACTCGTACTATTAAACCTATTCGTATTTGGACTACTATGCAAATGATTAAAGACGATGGTTCAGCTGTTGTTGGTAATTATGAACCACGTATTAATCAAATGCATATTACTCCTAAAGAAGAACTTATTAATCCAGAATATAGTAGTTTTGTTAATAAGTATAAAGTAGGAACTGGATATGATAATACTGTTTATATTAATCTTAATGAGTATCAACTTGAACTTATGAATAAAGTAAATGAACTTATGAAAAAGTATTGTTTTACTAATAGTAATAAGAGATATGTTGATATGGGTTATCTTCCAGCTTTACCTAAATCTAAAAATATGACTGTTAAAGATTACTTTGAACAAGCTCTTAGTTTTCTTGGTTGGACTGCTAATGTTCCTAATAATACTGGATGGAGAAATAATGAAGATTTAACTTTTGATAAAGATTATGATATTCCTAATCCTAGATTATCTCAATTAGCTAATAAAGATACACAACAACTTCCTACTATACCTAAATTTAAAGAGCCTAATGAAAGTGATGAGGAATTTAGTAAACGTAAAGCTGCTGCTATTAAAGCTAGAGATGAGATTATTGAAAAGAATAATAAAATTCATAATGATATTCTTAATCGTAATTGGGAAGAAGTATTTAATAGTTTCTTAATTGAAAGTAATAGATATAATGCTATTAAAACAGTTAAAAATCTTCTTTATACTGCCGACCAAATTATTACTAGTAATACTGCTTATGATATAAATTATAAAGGTAGTATAACTGAGAATAGAGAAGCTAGTGCTGGTGGAGAAATTGAATATAAACAAGAACAACAAACTAGAACTAGTCAACATCTTAGAAGTTTTATACGTCGTCTTGTATTTGAACAATATAAAGATAATAAAACTCCTAATCTAGTTAAACTTGGTTCTCTTGCTCAAAACATTGCTGGTAGTAAATATATGATGATGAATATTACTGGTGGTATTGCTAACGTTCTTACTGGTTCTAGTAATATATTTATGGAACGAGCTGCTGGTGAATATATTAATCTTAAAGATTGGGAATCTGGTAAATCTGAATGGGTTAAAGGAACAGTTAGTTATATGGCTAATATGTATAGTGAAAATAGTAGTACACTCCAAGATGCTATTATTAAACTTAGTCATGTAGTTGATTTTGATAGAGTAACTGAAGTTAGCACTGCTGAAGGTCTTAAAGAAAATATTCGTAGAGTTCGTGGATTATTATTTAGCCCTCAATCTGTTGGTGAGCATTATATGCAAAATGTTATGTTATTTGCTATGCTTAAATCTCATAGACTTGTTGATAATGGTAGAGGTGGTTATGATATAATGAGTAAAGAAATGTATCATCGTAAAGCTGAACAAGATGCTCTTATGTCTGTAATAAATACTCCCCGTGGAGAGGAGAACCAAGCTCTTCTTGAACAATTCAATAAGTTCATGGATGAAGCTAAAGCTGATAATAAAAAACGAGCTAAATATAATCTATTTAAAGCTAATCCTATATTTGATTTTGTTAAAACTTATCTTAATGAAGAACAACAAAGAGAATATATAGCTAAGCGTAAAGAACTTATTAAGAATATTGATAAAAAGTTTGCTAAACTTCCAGATATTTATAATCAATTTGAACTTAAAGATGGAATTGCTCAAATAAAATCTGATAGTAAACTTACTCTTAAAGAATATGCTAAATTTATTGATAAAGTTCGTGAAGTAAATAAGAAAGTTCATGGTGTTTATGATAAACTTGGTTCTGCTAATATTGAACAACATTGGTGGGGTGGTATGGTTATGCAATATCATAAACATCTTTATCCTGGTTTTAAGAAACGTTATCGTTGGAATGGTTATTATAATGAAACTCTAGGTACTGTTGAAAAAGGTAGTTATACTAGTCTTTATGATTATTTGACCATTCCATTTAAAGAAACTAACATAGGAGAAATTAATAATGTAATTGATGTTCTTAAAGCATTTCAAACTTATGGTAAGAATTTGCTTTCATTTGCTATTAATTTCAAACTTAATTATGAACTTCTTCCTGAACATGAAAAAGCAAATATTAGACGTAATTTAGGTGATTTACTTTATGTAGGTGCTGCTATTATTGGAGCGATTGCTATAACTGGTATGGGTGGAGATGATGATGAAAGTATTATATATAATCTTATGCTTTATCACGCTGACCGTCTTGCTTCTGAAGCTGCTTCATTTACTCCATTTGGTGCTTATGCTGAAGGTAAAAAGCTATGGTCTAGTCCTGTTGCTATTGGACAAACTATTAATGACTTACTTGGTACTACTGCTATGGCTGCTAGATTCCTTATTGAAGAAGATTTTACTGAGGAATATACTACTGGTAGATATAAAGGTATGAACAAGTTTGAAGTTATGGCTATACGTAATATACCTGTTATTCGTAGTATTAATCGTGTTCTTGATTTACCTAATAATAATAGTTATTATAAACTTGATGAAAATATACTTAGTATTATACCTTATAAAGATATAGCTAAAGATATATTTGAATAAGCTGGACTTGAATCTAGTAAAAAATAAGGACTTGCCTATGGTATCACTACCTAGACAAGCCCTATTTATTTTATCATTAATAACTTAATAATCAAGAACTATTTTTCCATCTTCATTTACAATAACATCTTTATCATTATACATTTCTTTATATAATTGTATAAACTCTGTATAATTGCCTCTAAATATATAATTATGATTAACTATATAAACAGATTTACGAGTAGTAGGTTTAATAACATTTGCTGTATAAAGAGTTTGAAGTGCTTTATAAAATGTATGTGATTTAATCCCATAATATTCAGTTATAGCACTTTCAGTAAATTCAATAACATTACTCATATAAGCTAAATTTCTACATATATAATTAAATAAATGTAGAGTAGCTTCATTAAAATAACGTTCTTTATCAAGAATTTCCATTGCAACTCCTACATAATCTCTACCTTTAATACCTAACTTATTAATATTATAAGTAGTATTAGTAATAGAAATAACTTGCATAGTATCCATAACCTCAACTGTTTTGTTAGTATCATAAACAGTTGGAGCTATATTACTAGCAACTTCAGCAATACGTTCTTTTTGAGCATCAACAAACTTTTTAATAAGTTTAGTATTAAAACGATAAGTAGCCATAAAATCATTTTTAAATTCAACATTATATTTACTTTTAACTTCAACAAATGTACAAAAAATATGCCTATATGGAGCATAGTTTCTCATAAAAATTATGTTAAATATGCCTCTAAAGGGCAGTAAATATTTTTATAACTACTTGATTATCAACAACAAAAAATGTTAACCCTATCTAAGATATATACGATAAGAAGCTTGTCCATTAGTAATATCTTAATTAAAACCATCATCATTATTACCAATAACACACATAAGAATAACAAAAACTATAATACCAATAACAAATAGTTTTCCACTATATTTATCCATAGCTTCGTTATCACTAATATTATTAGCAACAGCTAATAGTTTAACACCACCAAATATAATACCAAGAAAAACAATAAATGCAACCATAATTATAATATGTTTAAGTTTAATAATAAGATAAAAATAAACCTCAGTAGTAAGACTAGCTTATCTACCGAGGTTTCAGTCATGCCAACGACTATAAGTTTAAGGATTAGTAGAACGCTCCGCTTCGCTACGCTCAACTCCCCGTAGAGGATGGAATGGACTAGTATTCATTCAATCAATATAATCATTATCATTAATAACTATACTAATATTACTAGCATAACTATCATTCCATCCTCTACGGGGAGTATAGCGAAGAGTGCGTAGCACTCGTAGCGGTTCCAAGCTAACCATTAAATTAAATAAAGCCAGCTCTATTAGAGCTAGCTTTAAGTATAACATATAAACCATTAGCATTAATAGTATCATCTCTTTAGACCATACTTAGCCCATTGAAGAACAAATCCAAGACCTTCCCAAATTTTATCTTCAGCTTTAATTTGAGCATAATTAGCACCAACATTTAAATCAAAGTTTTCAGGTTTTACACAAGCTGCTTGACCATGAACTTCAAATCCAGTAAGACAAGTAAGAGTAGTATTAGTTGTTTTAGTACCAACTTTTACATTTTCAATATTACTAATAAATCTCTTAATGTCATCTTTTCTAAGAATATCTCCAGCAGGATCTTCAAGTTTATAATAAGCTTTCTCAAACTCTTTAGCAGGACTCCAAGATTTATATCCATCTGGATAAGTTACTTCATAACCAATATCATCTGGATGAGCATTACCAATTTTATAACCTGCACTCAAAGCCATAGAAGCTCTCATAGGAGTAGCTTCAATCATTTTAACTCCAATAAATTTAGCCATAATTTTAAAATTTAATTATTTATTTAATAGTAGTAGTAATTATTACAAATCTATCATCTACCAGTTCAACATCAATAGCCTGAAATTCTTTATATTCAGTATCTTCAACTAAAACAAGTTTATCTTCATCAAATTGTTGAAGTTTATCTATAAGTTCTTTAACTGTCATAGCTTTAAAATTTAATTAATCACTAACTATTATAACTTCTCCACAATTATTACTATAATCACATACTTCATTAATAGAATTAATATCACCATTATAATCAATATATACTATTGATTCTTCATCGCAAGTTTTAAGCATTTCTATAAGTTCTTTAACTGTCATAGTTTATTCTTTTTCAAGTTTATTAATAATATCTTTAATATAATCACTAGGAAAACTACCTTCAAGTCGAGCTAATTCTTTTCTTTTATAATCATTATCGACTTTAGTAATAACAGTAGTAGGAAATTTAGTAATTTCTTTTCTTAGAATATCATCTAGATTTGTATTACGAATATTAAGAGTAATATCACAATTAGCTTCATTAATAGCATCAGTTATATTTTTAATTGCTATTTTACAAGCGTCACAACCATCTCTAGTAAAACAATCAATACGTATCATAACACAATAGCATTATTTTTAACAGCTTCTTTAATAGTATTAGGAACTCTAAGAAGAGTATTCTTAATCATTTCAGTAGTAAGACTATCAGAATATACATAAGTAGCATAAGTTCTCCAACTATCTTTAATTACAACAGCAAACTTATTCGGATTATTAACATTAGTTTGAATATATTCTACTTTAGTATTCTGATATTTCCACATCCAAGCAATAGCATCAGCACACTTAGCACGAGTTATACAATCATGTTCATCAATAAACGCTTCAACAAATATATTATTTGTTTGTCTTGTAGGTTCATCTCCAGTAAGATAATTAATATCATTACGAAGTTCTTCCCAAGTAACAGAATTACTATATCGTTTATATTCTGTATCATCTCGATATATAATACAAGTAGGATATTCAGTAATATTCTTACCGGCAACAGCCTTTTCAAGTATCATATCTTCAAGAATAAGATGGTCAGGAAGATTTTTAAAATTACATTGAACATTAGTACCAAATAAAGCTATATCAATAGCTTCTCGCATAGCTTCTGTTTTATCTTTATCAGCACTTTTATAATAAAATTCAATTTTAACCATAGTATTCGTATAATATAATGAGAATTTATAAAATTAGCTATTTTAAAGCCCCACATTGAATGATATTCATATCATGATAGATTAATCACAATAACAATTAAAATTCAATGTAGGGCAAAAGAATCATATCTATGACTTTCCTAGCAGCTTGCGAAGATACTTTCTAATAGTGTAATCGCTTTGCACACCATGTAGAATATCACCATCACAATAAGCAGTAGGAGCATCACTAATACCAGCGCTACGCGCTTCTTGTCTACCAGTATCAGTATATAGATTATACCTAATAAGATTAAACCTACCGGCAAACTCAGGAAGAGCAAGAGCTTTATGAAGCCTTTCTTCAAAAAGTTTACTAACATTACAATCAGGTAAATAAAACAAGATTAACTTTTTCATAGATAAACTTCATTACCTTCAACTTTAGCATCACTAAAATGACTTTTAAAACTTTCAACACTTCTACACCATAAAGGTTCAAGCCCATTAAGTTTATAAATAACAGCAGGAATCCATTCACCTGTATCTGGATGTTTCATTTTAGTAATACTAATAATTATATATTCATTAGATGTTTTATTATGAATATAACGAGCACCAACTTTAAGCTTTAGCTCCTCCACCGGTTCCTTCTCCAAATCCTTTGTTTCCACGTTCACTTTCTCCTAATTCTTCAATAGATTCAACTTCTTTCCAACTAATACGTTCAGCACTATTAATAATAAGTTGACAACATCTATCTTCACCATCACAATTATATGGCGGAGTATAAAGTTTATCAAGAATATTAGTAGTTGTAGCTCTAACATTATTAAGTTTAAGTCTAGCATTACCAACCATACTATCAGGTAAATGCATATGTTCTCTCAACTTATCAACTACTTCAGCAAGAGTAGATACAGCATGAACTAAATCTCTAGAAGTACGATTCTTAAAAATAATAAGAAGTTCTCCACGATAACCCCAATCAAGAGTACCAGGAGCATTAGGCATATAAAAGTCAGATTTAGTAAGATTACTTCTAGGACGTAAAGACATTTCATTAGGTTCACCATTAGCATCATCTCCAATATTAAATGCTAAACCTGTATGATAAATAAATCTATCTTTATCTACATCATATTCATAGCAAATAGGATAAATATCCATACAAGCATCACCTTCTTTACCATAAGTAGGTAGAATGGGTTGAACCATACAACATTTCTTTACATCTACAACATCTTCACTAAGAAGTTTAATTTCTTTCAGTTTAAATACTTTTACTTCCATATACAATTAAATTATTAAATTAAAGAGCTTCTGCAAGAGCAAAAGCATTTTCTATTTTTCTTGATTTATCACCATAACAAATACTATCAAATCGCTTAGTACCTTCAATATTATCTATATTAGAATAATATCCACTAATAGCATTAACTGCACCCCAAGCTGTACCAAGAATATCTCTTTGACCTGGACCATCAAAATAATAACTATAAGTATCAGAAATAACATTCATTTTTCTACTACTTATTTTACTATCAGTTAAAGCTAAACCACTACGATAAGCAATATCTTTAATAGTATGACCTGTATCTTTTAGACGTTGAATTTCATCACTAGTAAGAAGATTTTCTCCAATAAATTGAATTACATCTTCGTCAGTAACTTTAATATTAGCAAGTAAATTACAATATTGACCAAATTCTTCAGATTTAATTTTACTAATTCCAAGTATTTCTTGTGCAACAGAAATCTTATTATGAACACTAGTTGTATGTCGAAAACTAACATAATTACTACTAGTACGAATAGCAGCATTAAGAGTATTTTGACAAATAACTCTAATAGGAGTAAATAAAATCTTAACTCCACCACTACCATCATGAGTATTAGTAAATACTAGATAATTTTCAACAGGGTCACCTTTAACAATAATATTATTAGGAAGTTTAGCGCTTACAAATATTCTCTCACCATTTCCCCAAAATCCAGCAGTTTGCCAAATAGCAGAATTTTTACCAATAGCGTCATCAAAGAAATTAAAAGCATCATTATTTTGAACAATAGTATATTTACTTTTAACAACACCTAAAGGAATATTGTAATCAGTACGATAGGTAGCAAAGGCGTTATCACACTTACGATAAATGTCAGTACCAAAAACATGAGCGCCTTCTTTTTGTTCTTTAATAATTCGGTCAAGTTCTTCATCAGTTCCAGTAAGTTTAATAGGCATTTTACCAACTAGTTCACATTTAGCTACATTAAAATTAAGTCCAGCTTTAAGCATAACTTCTTTAGCAGTAGCACAATCTGATACATCAATAGCACCAGAATAAGCCCAAGGTTTACCTTTTACTTTATACATATTATTTATGACTTATACGTAACATAACACTTTCAATATCTCTAACAGCTTGGTCTTTATTAACACCATAAGTATCCATATACCATTTTATTAATTCTTTTACTTTTTCTTCTAGTTCCATAATTAGCAAGATTAGTAGTGTTGACTCCCCGTGGAGGATGAACTTAATTCTGTTCTCTACGGGGGAGTATAACCAAATTATTTAATAATAAGACTAGTATTTTCAACAAGTTTAGCTATACTAATATCTCTACCATCATTAAGAATATTCTTCATAGTAGTTTTATTAACACTGCTACTTCTAGTCATTTCATGTTGATGATTAAAGAAAGTATTAAGTAAATCAAAATTAATTTTATTAGCTAAATCACCAATAGGTTTTTCAATTTCAAATTTAACTTTAATACAATCTAAATCATCAAGCGTAAAATAACCTCCAGTTTCTTCTCTAAGTCTAGCAGATTGTTCAGGATATCTTTCAGTAAATTTATCATTAATTTGTTCAAGAAGAACATCTCTACTAAATGAGAAATTACCATCAATCATATCATTATCCCAAAGAGATTGTAAATGTTCAAGAACTAAATCAATAAATATTTGATTAAGATTTTCATCAATCTCAACACATTTACTATTCTTAGTATAGAGTTTACTATCAACTAAATTAATAACTTTATTACCAGACTTACCTAAATCTCCATAAGCAATAACAGCATCAAGCATAACTCCTTTAAGTCTTTCAGCATTGTTTTCTTTAGTTTTACGAAGAACAGCTAATCGTTGCTCTTCCTTTTTACAAGATTCAGCTTCAAGATTAAGTACAGTATATGCTTTACGATAACCATCAAGTTTAGATTTAAGATTATCTTGTGTAATAGCAAGGCGTTCTTCAAGTTCAGGAGTTAATTCACCTCCATTTTCTTCTAACTCAAGAAATATATCCTCAAGTTCAGCAGTAATATTATAAATACTTGCCATTATTTTCTACGTTTAGGTATATTATAAGCAGAACGATAATAAGGATTTAAATAACCAAATAAATGAGTATAATCACTAGCAGTCATTTTACCTGTATTAGTTCTATATTTATAAATAGCTTCAGTATATTTCTTCCATAGTTTTTTTACTAAACCAAGATTACCAACAAATCCACCATTTTCAAATACAATAGCTTCTGTATTTTTAGTAGTTCTAAAACGATTATTAAAACCATAAAATTTTCTTCTCATAACTTTAATATTTAAATAGTTAATAATTTATTTATTATTTCTCATTTCTTCATATGCTTCTTCTTCAAGTTCAAAACTTTCTTATTAATAAGAGGTTTATTATTTTGCTTTTTAATATAACGCTTAC